>Ga0074199_1000282_pt1 | contig 94069 bp, 79 predicted proteins | sample EPASupsiteSAE347_FD_64528 | JGI IMG/M metagenome (GOLD analysis project Ga0074199, IMG submission 64528) | Bioremediated contaminated groundwater from EPA Superfund site, New Mexico - Sample SAE3-47 | ecosystem: Environmental > Aquatic > Deep subsurface > Groundwater > Contaminated ...
ATGTAGGGTGGAACAAGCGAAGCGGTTCCACCAATAATATGCTTGGTTTTGGTGGATGCGCTTCGCTTCATCCACCCTACTCCTGATATTCTCATCCTTCGTTGTGCCCGCGCTGGGCATGGATGTTAGTACAAAATTTTACGTTTCCCCTTTATTATTCTTGTTCGTATTAATATACAACAAAGATAGCGACAAGCGAAAAGATTTCCATCAAAGGAATTTCCTGAACGCAGCCGTTAAATTTCTTGACATTTAATTTAATTATCAATTGTAATAAGTCTATGAGATATAATGAGCTGGCCGCCGCCAAACGGAGGGGATCGCGCCTGGCCATGCTGATGATGGATTTGGACAAATTCAAGGATATCAACGATAGCCTGGGTCACAATACGGGGGATCAGCTCCTGATCCAGGTCGGGGAACGTCTTCGGGAAAATATCCGTGAGAGCGACACTGTGGCCCGTTTCGGCGGCGACGAATTCATGATCCTCCTGCCGGAAATCAATCAGGAAGAAGGCGCGGCCGCCACTGCCGCCAAGATTCTTTCCTCCTTCCGGAAGCCCTTTAAAATAGATGACCATGAGCTTTGCGTTACGACCAGCATCGGTGTATCGCTGTACCCGAATCATGGCAGTGACGAAGAAGCCCTCTTGAAGCATGCCGATACCGCGATGTACCGGGCGAAGGGAAAGGGAAGAAACACTTATGTCATCTTCGATGTCTGACCGGCAAAGGCCCCGGTTGCACGCAAATGGGGAGCGGGAAAGAGGCTCGAGACTGGGATTCGGCAAGCTTTTACGCCCGGGACTGGCGCCGAGGATAATCGCCGCCATCCTCCTGGCCGCCATAGCGACGGGAGGGATAATCGGCGTTACCCTGACGAATACGAGTCGTCATGAACTGCGCCGGACCATCCTCGACAACAACCTGTCCCACGCCGATCTGGCCGCCCAGTTCGCCTCACAATACATCAGCGTGATCCGGTCCAATGTCCGTTCCTTCGCCTCCCGTCCGACGGTGCAGCGGGCCGTACTGGCCGGCCAACCGGAACAGGTCCGCGGGGAGCTGATAGAATTTCTCCAGACCCAGCCTGCTCTCGACAGCGTCAGCATCTACGACGCCCAAGGCATCGCCCGGGTCAGCGGCTTTTTGAACGCCCAGAATATCGGGGTTTCCCATACCGACCGGGAGTGGTTCCGCCAGGCGCTATCCTCCCGCACGCCCTATCTGGGACTGGCGACGCGCTCCCGGGTAACGGGCCGGGCTACGCTTCCCTATGCCGTCCCCATTCTCGACGGAAAAGGCGAAGTTGCCGGCGTCCTCGTCGGCGGCATTTCCCTCAAGGTGCTTTCTGACGCCATCATCGGCGTCGCCATGGCGCCTGACGCCCGGGCGGCGCTGAACGATACGCGTGCGGGGGGAGTGATCCTGGCCCACAAGGACCCGCGACGGATTCTAACCCCTGTCTCGGGAAGAAATGAGGCCCATCGCCTCATGGCGAAGGGAGAGCGGGGCGCCATAGAGTCTTTGAGCAGCGCCGGCGAGCCAAACCTGATTGCCTATACCCCCGTTCCGGACCTGCCCTGGGGTATTTTGATCATCAGGCCGAGCGCGACCGCCCTGGCCCCCGTGGCCAAGCTTACCAAACAGGCCGTACTGATTATCATCCTTTCCATAATTGTAACGGGGATCGGCGGTACGTTCTGGACACGAAAAATAACCCGTCCCCTGATCGATCTCCGTAACGCCGCCGGTAAAATTGCCGCCGGCGATCTGACCCGCCGGGTCGCGGTCAGGCAAGCGGACGAAATCGGCGACCTGGGGCAGGCGTTCAATCAGATGGCCGCAGCGCTGGCAGAACGGGAAACGGCGCTGGCGTCGGTCCAAAAGGCAAAGACGGCTGCCGAGATGATCGACGGCGTTCTCGATCCTGTGGCGATCACCGATGTGGACGGACGCATCCGTCAAGTCAACCGGGCATTTTATGAAGTTTTCGGATTTGATGAAACAATAATCGGGAAATTACCGACCGAGATAGTCCGGCCCGAGGATATTGAACCTGTTTTGAAAAGTATCGAGCGCGCCCTTGCCGAAGGGGCCGTAAATAATTTTGAATGCACGATTGTCGCCGGGGACGGGAGGCAAATCACAGTCCTGAACAATATCAAATTGATGCGTGACGAAGGGGGCCGTCCGCAAGGTTTTACCACCGTCCTCCGTGACATTGCCGATCGGAAGCAGATCGAGGAATCTTTGGCCAGATCGGAAGAGAAATTCCGCCTTGTTGCCGAAAGCGCCAGCGATCTTATCTACGAATGGGACATAGCGACCGGTTCCCTGGAATGGTCGGGGAGAATCGATGAGATCCTGGGTTATGAAATGGGATCGTTTCCCCGGAACATTGCGGCCTGGGAAGGGATCATCCATCCCGACGACTTGCCCTGCGTAGCGGCGGCTCTGGACAATCATCTGCTAAATGGTGCACCGTACCGTCAGGAATACCGTGTCCGGCGCCAGGACGGCGGCGCGCTCCTATGGACCGATCGGGGGATCGCCCTGCGGGATGAAAATGGCCGGCCCTACCGGATGATCGGCGCCTGTTCCGACGTTACGGAAGTGCGGGAGAAGAATCAGGCCCTGGAAGAAGCCTATGAGGACCTGGAACGCTCCTACGCCGATCTGGAACAGTACGCCTACGTGGCCTCCCACGATCTCCAGGAGCCGCTGCGCATGATCGTGAGCTATGTGCAGCTCATCGAGAGGCGTTACCGGGACAGGCTCGACGACGATGGGAAGGTTTTCATGGACTTTGCCATGGATGGGGCGGCGCGGATGCAGACGTTGATCCGGGATCTGCTCACCTATGCCCGGGTTGGGCGGGGCGGTCTGAATCCGAAGCCGACGGATCTGAAGGCGCTGGCCGGCGAGGTCCTGGAGGACCTGAAAATCACCGTTGAGGAGAGCGGCGCGGTTGTGACCGTGGACGCCCTGCCCGTGGTGACGGCGGACCGGTCACAGATGGCCCAGCTTCTCCAGAACCTTATTTCCAACGCCGTCAAGTTCCGGGGAGCGCAGCCGCCTGATATTAAGATCGGCGCACGGTTGGAGGATGAGAACTGGCTGGTCTTTGTCCGGGATAACGGCATCGGTATTGACAAGGCTCATCTGGAGAAAATATTCACGATGTTCCAGCGCCTCCAACGCCGGGAGGACTATATCGGCACGGGGGCGGGCCTCGCCATTGCCCGGCGGATTGTAGAGCGTCACCGGGGGAGGATCTGGATAGAGTCCGCGCTCGGAACGGGGACAACGGTTTACTTTACATTACCGGTTCACGCCGGATCATAAGGTTGAAAACATCACCACAAGGACGGATTGCCATGGAAAAACCGAAATCCATTATCGAAGCAGCGAGGAATCTTTTGATCAGGCCGGAGCGCTACGCCCTGTTTCTCGCTGTTCTTTTTATTATCGTCGGGACTATCGCTTTTCTTTATGAATATAGCCATTTCCGCCAGCTCGTGCGGGAGTCGATTCGGGAGAACACGTCCACCGCCCGGCTGATTTCCACCGTCATCCAGGAACATGAAAGGGCCGTGGTAGGCATCCTCCAGTCCTATGCCTATCGCCCGGAGCTGATTGCCGCGGTGAAAAAACGGGATGCAGCCGCGGCCTTGAAACACCTGCAAGGTCTGCGGGAAGGCGCCGACTACGTGGATGTCCCCCTCATTACAGATCCGGCGGGGACCCTCTGGATCAACTACCCCGTTCATCCCGAATCACACGGCAAGAATTTCGCCCACCGTGATTGGTACAAAGGCGTGGTCAGGGAGGGTAAGCCTTACGTATCGGCGGTATATAAACGGGTCATTGCCGAGAAAGACCTGGCCGTTGCCATCGCCGTGCCCATTCGGGATGACCAGGGGGATGTCATTGCCATTCTGTGCGCCTCCCAGCGGCTTCAGACGATCGGGCGGATCATCGATCAGGCGATCAAGGACGAATTCTTGACGGTCACCGTCGTTGATCATGAGGGCAATATAATTTACAATAACCGTATTTCCTACGATAAAGACGCCGTCCGCTATCCCGATGCCGAAATCAGGGACCGGGCTCTCCGGGGAGAAAAAGGAAGCATAGAAAAGGGGGGAGGTTACCTGTCCTTCACCCCCGTCGCCGGCATCGGTTGGGCCGTCATCGTCGAGAAGAATCGCAGGGCGATTTTCATGGAACAACAGGAGCATTTTATCCAGGCGGCGGTCCTGGCCTTCGTCTCCTTCCTCCTTATTGCCTTGCTGACTTATTTTTTCCGGAAGGCGTATCTCTATCAGGACACGATCCGGCAAGCGCTTCTGGAGCAAAAGAAGAGCGCCGAGGCCCTGCGCGTGTCGGAGGAACGCTACCGCGCCATTGTGGACAACGTGGGGATCGGCATCTCCATCATTGACCGGGAGATGCGAATTCTTTCCACCAACGCCCGCATGGGGGAGTGGTACCCCAACGTGGATTTCAACGCGAAACCCGTCTGCTACCGGGCGTACAACGATCCGCCCCGGGACGGCATCTGCTCATATTGTCCCACGGCCCTTACCCTGCAGGACGGCCTGCTTCATGAATCCATTGCCTACGCCCCCTCGGGTGACGAAATCCGTAATTTCCGTATCATTTCCACGGCCCTGAGCGATGAGCGCGGCAACGTCACGGCGGCAATCGAGATGGTGGAGGAGATAACGGAGCGGGTACGGGCGGAGGAGGAACTGAAGCGACACCGTGATCATTTGGAGAAGCTTGTGGCGGAACGGACGGAGGATCTTGTCCGCTCCAATCATGATCTCCAGCAGTTTGCCTATGTGGCCTCCCATGACCTGCAGGAGCCCCTGCGCATGGTCTCCAGCTATCTGCAACTCCTGGAACGGCGTTACAAGGACCGGTTGGACAGCGACGCCAATGACTTCATTAACTTCGCCGTAGATGGGGCGGCGCGGATGCAACGGATGATACAGGATTTGCTGAGTTACGCACGGGTGCAAACCAAGGGCAATCCCTTCGCTCCGGTGGATCTGGAAGCGGTAATGGAGGAAGCGCTGAAGAATCTTCAGTTGGCCATTAGCGAAAGCGGCGCCGCCGTCACCCATGATCATATTCCGCCCGTCCTGGCAGATGAGTCACAGCTCTTGATGCTGTTTCAAAATATTATCGGCAACGCCATAAAATTCCGGGGAGCCGAGCCGCCAAAAATTCACATCTCGGCGGTTGCCGACGATAAGGCCTGGCGGTTTACCGTTCAGGATAACGGCATCGGTTTCGATGCCAAGGATGCGGAGCGGATCTTCGGCGTCTTCCAGCGCCTCCACGCCCACCATGACTATCCGGGTACCGGTATCGGCCTGGCGGTGGCACGGCGGATTGTGGAGCGTCATGGCGGGCGGATCTGGGCGGAAGGAAATCCGGGAAGGGGAGCGGCGATTCATTTCACCTTGCCCCTCGGAATATAAAGGAGTAAAATTCAATCTGACAGAATATGCTCAGGAGGTTACATTATGAAGCACTCAACAACCATCAGACCCATCGAAATTCTCCTCGTGGAAGACAATCCCGGGGATATTAGGCTCACGGTGGAAGCCCTCAAGGAGAGCAAGGTCAGTAACCGTCTCCATGTTGCCCGGGACGGCGAAGAGGCGCTGGATTTTCTGTACAGCAGGGGGTCCTTTCACGACGTCCCCCGTCCGGATGTGATTCTTCTGGACCTGAATCTTCCCCGGAAGGATGGCCGGGAGGTCCTCAAGGAAATCAAGGATGACCCGGACCTGAAAAGAATTCCTGTGGCCATCATGACGATATCGAATGCGGAGGAGGATATCCTGAAAAGTTACAATCTTCACGCCAATTGCTATATCCAGAAGCCCATCGACATGGATCAGTTTGTTAAGGTAGTCAAATCCATTGAGAACTTCTGGTTTACAATTGTGACCCTGCCGCCGAACGGGAAGCGGTAATGAGGGGTATAAGGATTATGAAGGACGGTCATGTTATTGAATATTGCCGGAAAATGGATGCCATTCTTTCTTACCCTGCCGATTTATATGAAACCCTTCCTTCCCCCCTTAGTCAAAGGGGGGATTTTCATGCTTCGTTGCGCCCGCGCCGGATATGGAGTTAGAGGATAATTTTATGATGGAAGAGATGAAAGAAAAGAAAGGCCCCATCCAGGAAAACAGCATTGCCATTCTCCTCATCGAAGACAATCCCGGCGACGCAAGGCTGCTGCAGGAGATGCTGAAGGAGACGGAAGGCGCTTCATTCCTGCTCGTGCACCGGGATCGCCTGTCGGCGGGGCTGACTTATCTGGCCGATAACGAGGTAGATGTGATCCTGCTGGATCTCGGCCTGCCGGACAGCCAGGGGCTGAATACTTATCTCCAACTCTACGAAAAGAGTGAGCATATACCCATCATCGTCCTTACGGGTCTCAAGGATAACAGTTTGGCGGTCAGTGCCGTCCAACGGGGCGCTCAGGATTACCTTGCTAAAGAACCGCTGAATAGCGAATTGTTATACCGTTCCATCCGCTATGCCATCGAGCGTAAGCGGGCTGAGCATTCATTGCGTGCAAGCGAGCAGCGGTATCGCACCCTCTTTGAAAACATGCTGAATGGTTTCGCCTATTGCGAAATGCTGTTTGACGATCAGGATCGACCGGTGGATTTTCGCTACCTTTCGGTCAATAAAGCCTTTGAGCGTTTGACCGGGTTGAAGGAAGTGGTGGGCAAATACATTACTGAGGTCATCCCTGGCATCAGGGAGCTTAGTCCGGAGGTGTTCGAAATCTATGGTCGGGTTGCCCGTACCGGTTATCCCGAGCAATTCACTTTTGATTTCAAGGCATTGGATATGTGGTTGTCCATTGCAGTTTATAGCATGGAGCAAGGATACTTTGTCGCCGTATTTGATGACATTACCGAGCGTAAGCGGATAGAGAATGAACGTGAGCAGAGCATTTACAAGCTTAGGAAATCGTTGAGAGCGACCGTTCAGGCTATTGCCGCCGTCGTAGAGGCAAGGGACCCTTACACGGCAGGCCATCAGCGAAGGTCCGCCGATCTTGCCCGGGCAATTGCCACGGAAATGGGATTTTCATCCGACCGGACGGACTTCATTCGCATTGCCGCCACAATTCATGATATCGGCAAGATTGCGGTGCCTGCAGAGATCCTCAGCAAACCAACGAAGTTGAGTGATATCGAATTCGACCTGATCAGAACACATTCGCAGTCCGGATATGATATTCTCAAAGATGTCGAGTTCCCCTGGCAGATAGCCGATGTCATCTTGCAACATCACGAGAGAATGGATGGGTCCGGCTATCCACAGGGCCTGCAAGGAGACGACATCCTTATGGAAGCAAGAATTCTGGCTGTAGCGGATGTTGTAGAATCCATGGCCTCGCACCGGCCATATCGCCCGGCTTTGGGTATTGACGCCGCCCTGGTGGAAATCGAAAAATACAAAGGAACGCTCTATGATCCGGCTGTCGTTGACAGTTGTTTGAGTTTATTCAGGAAGAAAAGGTTTCAGCTTCAAGAAATTTGATGGCAACGGAGGGAAAACAGTGGGAAAATAGAACCGTCCCCATTTTTGCGCAGCGCTTCGATTTCCAGGCTGTTGATCTCACCGAATGTTTATTTTACTTCTATCCCGGCAGCATCCCGGGCGATAGCGCTCGAGGCGGCGTACCGGTCGAGGGCGCCTAAAAATATCGTCTTTTTAAGTGGTTTGGTCAGGTGATCGTCGCAGCCGGCATCGAGGCTTTTCTGCAGATCCTCCTTGAGGGCGTGGGCGGTCAGGGCTATGATGGCGGTCCGTTCCCGGCCCTGCTCCTTTTCCCAGGTCCTGATGGCCCGGGTTGCCCCATAGCCGTCCATGAGGGGCATCTGGATATCCATGAAGACAAGATCGAAGGGGCCGCTGTTGATGAACCTGTCCACGGCAAGCTGTCCATTTTCCGCCATCTCCATCTCGTGGGGGGTGTTTTTCAGATACATCCGGATCAGGGTCCGGTTGTCCTCGTTATCTTCGGCAAGGAGGATGCGCAGCGCCCGTTGCGGTTTGGAACAGGGCGCCTCTGTCGTTGCCGGTATCCCCATTCCCTCTCCCCTGTGTTCCAGGTCGCCCAGGGCCGCCGCCACCGCCTCTCGCAGTTCCGCCCTTTTTACGGGTTTGTAGAGCACGCGGGCAAATCCCAGCTTTCTTGCCCGTTCCATGTCATCCCTGCGCTGGAGGGAGGTCAAAAGGATCAGGATTGATCCTCGCAGTTCCGGTTGCCATCTGATGAGCCGGGCTGTTTCGAAACCGTCCATGTCGGGCATCTGATAGTCGAGAATGACCATCCGGAAAGGTTTTCCCGCCTCGCAGGCCCGGTTGAGCAGGGCCAATCCTTCCTCCCCGCCGGCAGCCTCTGTCACCTTCGCACCCCACGAGGAGAGAGATTCTCTCACGATCATTCGGTTGGTGGCGTTGTCGTCCACAACGAGAATGCGGACCCCCCGCAAGTCGGGAGGGGCGGTGGTTTCTTCACGAAGCCGGCAATGGTCCTGATCCTGCCTCGCCAGGGAGACAGTGAAGGAAAAGACGCTCCCCCGGCCCGGCTCGCTCTGGACAGACAGGGTCCCCCCCATGAGCTCGACAAAGTGTCTGGTGATAGCCAGACCCAACCCCGTGCCGCCGAACTTCCGTGACGTGGAAGTGTCGGCCTGGGTGAATTTCTCAAAGATGTTAGCCTGTTGTTTGGGAGAAATGCCGATTCCCGTGTCGGCGACGGAGAAGACCAGGGACACCTCTTTGGCGGTCGGATCGATGGGCGCGGCTGCCTTGACTGCCAGGACAATTTCTCCTTTTTCCGTAAACTTGATGGCGTTGCCGATGAGGTTGGTGAGGCTCTGCCGCAGGCGCAGGGGATCGCCGATGACCTCCATCGGGAGATCGGGTTGGACGTGACAGATCAGGTCAAGCCCCTTGTCTCCGGCCCGCATACCCAGGATTTCCCCAGTTCTTTCAATGAGATTGCCAAGATGGAAGGGGACGGCCTCCAGTTTTATCTGCCCCGCTTCCACCTTGGAAAGGTCGAGAATATCATTGATCAGGATGAGGAGATTCTCCCCGGCGTCATGGAAGATCTGGACGTATTTCACCTGGTCATCGTTCAGAGGCGTCTCCGCCAGGAGTTCCGCCATGCCGAGGATGGCGTTCATGGGCGTCCGGATTTCATGGCTCATGTTGGCCAGAAATTCGCTTTTGGCCCGATTGGCCGCCTCCGCTTCTTCCTTGGCATGACGAAGGGCCGCCTCCGCACGCTTGAGGTTGGAAATATCGATGAAACTTTCGAGATAACAAACTCTTCCTTTGATGGTTATTGTATGGACGGTCTTCACGATGTCTATTAAATGCCCGTCCCCATGGACGAGCTTGCGCTCGGAATGATCGACGTTTTGGCCAAGATCCTTGACCGGGCATTTGCCTGCCTGGGCAGGACATACCAGGGCGTTGCAGATCTGTCCGATAATCATCTTTCTGGGCAGCCCGATCATATCTACGGCCGTCTGATTAGCCTCCGTTATGATCTGGGTGTCCCTGTCAATGATCATAATCCCTGTCCCGACGGTATTGAAAATCGCCTGTAGTTTTGTCTCGCTCTCCCGGAGCGTCTCCGCCGCCTCATATCTCTCCCGGTAAAAACGGGTGTTCTGTTGCCGCCAGATGAGGACAACGCCCAGCCCGGCCCCGCCCAGGAGGGCAAGGACTATAAATATCGTCAGGTAGAGTCTTTCCTGGAGCGGCGCATAAACCTCAGCGAGATCCATGCGGGCGGCAAGGAACCAGGGTGAATCGGGGACCGGCCCTACCGCGGCCAGCACCGGGACCCCTCGATAGTCGCGACCTTCCACAATCCCGACATGACCCAGGGCCGCCTTCCCGGCCGGCAGGTCCGCTTTATCCAGGGGAACCCGGAGTTTGAGGGCCGTATCCTTCTGAAACCTGAGCTCGTTGAGGAATACCGCCTCATTTCCTTCCCGGCGGACAAGGAGTGTCTCCGCCGTCCGGCTCGGCGTGGGCCAGCGGCTGATATACGGATATAGGAATGTATTGGGGTCGATGCGCATGACCAGGACGCCCAGCAGCGGGCCGCTAATTCCTTCCTCGTGAATGGGGACAAGAATTTTCAGATAAATCTTTTTATTCAGCTCATTCCAGTAGAAATCCTCGAAGGCAACCTTTCCCGAACGGAGGATCGCGGATGTAGACGGTGAGATATAGGATTTGCTTCGTTCAGGGACTTCGGGGAAGATTATCTTCTTATTGTAGCCCGCGTCCAGGATCATGACCATGTCGTACCGGTAAGCCGTCTGAATATGTTTGAGCCACGCCCGGATCCGGCTTTGGGCCTTCACATCCTGTGGCGCCTCCATATATTGCCGTACCAGTTCGGCAAAGTTTATGTTTCCCTGAAAGACGGCGGCGTTTGCCAGTCGCTCCCGGCGCCACGAGACCAGTTCTTCCACCTTCAGGACGGCGACGGCGGAGAGCTGCCGTTCAACCTCGGCGCGGTAATTCCGCTCGTAGCCCCGGAAGGAAAAGTAGCCGATTGCGATAATCCCGGCCGCCAGCACAGCAAAGACCAGAATGAGGATTTTAAGAGATGATTTTTCTTTTTTATCGACCATTCCTGTGACCTGTTCCTTCCGGTTATTCTCTATAACCCATCCCCACCCTAACCCTCCCCTTGAAGGGGAGGGAAATATTTATACTTGTACCTCCTCTTGAAGGGGAGGGAAATATTTGATACCTGCGCCTCCCCTTGCAGGGGAGGGAAATATTTATACTTACGCCTCCCCTTGAAGGGAGGGAACTGAATAGCACTTTATGGTAACGAAGCTCTTTGCTGTTTTATCATCCGGCGGTTCCTTGTCCGGGGGGTTGCCGGGTGGCAGCATTTGAGGCTGCGTACTGGGAGATGGTCTTTAAAAAGGTCGCCTTTTTAAGTGGTTTGGTAACATGTCCATCACCGTCAGCCGCAGAAGTTTCATTTTACTGTATCCCCGGATTAATCAGATTTATAAACCAGTTTGAAACCCTTTTCCCGAAACAATTTCAGGCAGGCGTCTGCGACATCGGAGTCGTAAAGAATCCCCCGATTATTTTCAATTTCTTCCAGGGCGGTGTTAATTCCCAGGCCGGCGCGATAGGGGCGGTGAGAGGCCATGGACTCCACGACGTCGGCTACGGCGAGGATGCGGGCCTCCATCAGAATATCGTTCCCTTGCAGATTTTTCGGATACCCCGATCCATCCATGCGCTCATGGTGCTGCAGGACAATCTCCGCCAGGGGCCAGGAAGATTCAACGTCCTTGAGAATCTCGAATCCTCTGCGGGCATGTTCTTTAATCAGGGAAAACTCGATCTCAGACAGTTTTGTAGGCTTGGACAATATCTCCGCGGGGATCGATAATTTACCGATATCATGGATGGACCCGGCCAGGCTGATTCCGTCGATTATATCCTGAGGCAGTCCCATCTCCGTGGCAATGGCCTGAGCGAGGTCTGCTGACCGGGTCTGGTGACCGGCGGTATAGGGATCTCTAACCTCGACAGCGGACACCATGACCTGGATGGTCGTGCCGACTGCCTTCCTGAGGCTCTCAAGGGTCTGCTGAAGTTTCTCCTCTGCCCGCTTGCGCTCGCTGATCTCTGCCCGTAGCGACGCTGTTCGCTCTTCCACCACATGCTCCAGAGAATCCCTTTCCTCTCGCAGGGCATCCTCGGCTTTCTTTATCCGGAGGGCGACCTTGACCTGGGAGATCAATTCCGCCTCGTCAATCGGTTTGGCCAGAAAGGAGTTGGCGCCAATATCCAGACCCTTGATCCGGCTCTCGGGATCGGTCTTGATGGCCGTAATCATAATCACCGGGATGTGCTTTGTCTTTTCATCCGACATCAGCCTGCGGCAGGTTTCAAAGCCATCCATATCCGGCATCTTCACATCCAGCAAAATAGCATCCGGGAACTCGGATCCGGCCTTCTCTATCCCCTGCCTCCCGGACAGGGCGGTGATCATCCCACACTCCGGCATCAGATTCTTCAGTAATGCCGACAGGGTGACCAGATTGTCCATTTTGTCGTCAATCGCCAGTATCTTCTGCATGAAACCTCCCTTCGAAAAAAGCCATTTCAATCTCTCTGTCGTCATTCCGGCGAAGGCCGGAATCCAGGATATTAAGACGCTCTGGACCCCGGCCTTCGCCGGGGTGACGGGGTCAGGCTTATCTTTTCAGCCACTCACCAATCTTGTTCCGGCAGTCCTCCGCGTCGATCGGCTTGGCGATGTAATCATCGCATCCTGCTGCGAGAATCTTTTCTCGATCTCCTTTCATGACCCGGGCGGTCATGGCAACCACCGGTATCCGGCTGAGTTCCATGTTGGCTTTGATATGCCGCGCTACAGTATAACCGTCCATTTTCGGCAGGGCCATGTCGAGTAGGATCAGGTCCGGCTTTGCCTCAGCGGCTATGCGCAGTCCTTCTTCGCCGTCCGTCGCTTCCAGTATCCGGTAGCGGTTCTGCAAAACCGCCTTAATGGTGATCATGTTGTCGGCATTGTCTTCCACAATCAGGATCGCGGGGGGGCCGGCATTACGTTCTATGTGTTTAATCGCCGGCTTAATAACGTCCGGGGAGGGGCCGGTTCCTTTTCGATGGTTGATGGAGTGGGATTCGTCGTCACCATAACGTTCCTTAGCGCTCGAAGATAATTCTGTTCTTGAGCCGGCGCTGTCATAAATCCTCGCCGGTCGTCCCGAATGGGGGCCAAGCATGGCGCCGATTTTCGATAACAGACTTTCCCGATCCACATCCCCTTTCTGGACAAGCTGCTGGATATTGTTGGCGCTAAGCCTCTTGAAATCATCCGGGGTCAGATCCTTGGCCGTAAGGATCAAGACAGGTATCTTTGTTGTTGACTGTGTTCCCCGGATCTTTTCCAGCACCTCAAAACCGTCGATCCCCGGCATCATCAAATCCAGAACGATGCCGTCCGGGATGGTATGGGAAACGTAGTCAAAAGCCTCCTGCCCGCCTCTGGCCACATCGGCAACATAACCGGCGGCTTCGAGAACCGCTTTGACCTGGATAATCGCCGCCTCGTTGTCTTCGACCAGGAGAATCCGGGGCGGGGCCGCCGTTTTTTCAGACCCGGGGTGTTGCGGAAGGCCCTCCAGTTCCATCAGGATTCTTTTGATTTCCACGAGCAGGGTCTCCGATGTGGCGGCGCTTTTCCCCAGCACGGAAGAAACATTCCCCCGCAATTTGTTCCGGTCTGCCTCCGTCAGATCCTTGGCCGTGACGACGATGACCGGCAGATCGCGGGTCGCGGGGTTGCTGCGAATTCTCTCCAGGACGGCAAATCCATCCGGTTCCGGCATCATCAAGTCCAGGACCAGGATATCGGGGATCTGTTTATTAATCAATTCCAGGCAAACAGCGCCATCCTCAGCCACGATGGGCTTCAATCCTTCCTCTTCAATGATCCGCCTGATTTGCCGGCGGTCCAGATCATTGTCATCCACAATCATGATCGAACGGGTTCCCGGTTTGCCGATCTTCTGAATCTCCGAGACGAGGAGTTTTTTAGACACCGGCTTCGTTACATAGCCGACGGCGCCGAGGGCAAATCCGGTTTCCATATCCTCCGAGATGGAGACGATAATAACTGGAATCTCTTTGGTTTCATGGTTCTTCTTGAGCTCTTGCAGCACCTCCCATCCGTCCATGTCGGGCATGATGACATCGAGAGTGATCGCAAAAGGCAGTTCCCGGGCGGCGAGCTTCAGCGCCTCCGACCCCGATGTAGCCGTGACCGTGTTGTACCCCTCCTGGAGGAGGTAACGGGAAATCATCGCTGCCGTCTCCGGCTCGTCATCCACAACGAGAATGGTCTTGCGCGCTGATTTCACGCCTGCGGGCTTTCTTCTGACGATGGGTTCGTAGACAGGGGCCTGACCCTGCCAGGCAAGGGGCAGGGTCAGGGTGAACGTGGATCCCTTTTCCGGGGCACTGATCACGGCGATATCACCGCCCAGCATCCGGGCCGCCTTGCGGGCGATGGCGAGTCCCAGACCGGTCCCTTCATGCCTTCTCGCCGACGTCCCGTCCACCTGCCGGAATTCGTCAAAGATGTGGGGGAGATCATTTGCCGCGATTCCGATGCCCGTATCGACAATCCGGACGGAGATTTTCCCCAGACTGCTCTGTACCGAAACGTTGACGCTGCCCGCATCGGTAAATTTGACGGCATTGGCAACGAGGTTTTGCAGGATCTGCGACACCCTTATCTCATCGCTTTCGAGGAGCGGGAGATCCGCGGGGATGTCCTGATGGATCTCAAGCTGCTTTTCCCCGGCGATGGGAGTGATACTTTCCAGAATATTTTCCAGCGTCTGGCCGAGGGAAAAAGGTTTTGGGCTCACATCCATCCTGCCGGCCTCGATCTTGGAAAGGTCCAGGATGTCGTTGATCAGGGCGAGGAGGTTTTTCCCGTTCCGCTCGATTATTTCCAGATAGTTGACCTCTTCATCGCTGAGCTTTGTCCGGGCCTGCATCATGAGGACGCGGGAGAGGGCCATGACGGAGTTCAGGGGGGTGCGCAGTTCATGGCTCATATTCGAGAGAAACTGGCTTTTCAGACGGCTTGCCTCTTCCACCGCCAGCCGTTGCTGCTCCAGCTCGGCATTTTGCTCCAGCAATTCTTCTGTCTGTTTTTGTAGTTCTTCCGACTGTTTCCGGAGCTCCTCCGCCTGGGCCTCCAATTCCTCCTGCTGGGCTTGGAGCTCCATGTTCTGTTGTTCGAGCCGTTCCGCTAAGGCGCGGATTTTTCTGAACGAAAGCACACCGTTCCAGCGGGCGGTCAGGACATACCAGATCTCGTTCACCAGCCGCAATGCCGGTGCGGGATAGCTCCGGATGCCGGCCAGGGAAATGACCGCCGCAATGCCTCCGTCTCCAGGTATGGGAATGGTGATAATCTCCCGGGGCTGGAAATCCCCAGCCACTGTGGCGAAGTTGAAACGCGTATCCGCCGGAATTTCAGTAATGCGCTGGATCTGCCCCGTGGCGAGCGCCGCGCCGAACTCGCCTTCAAAATCGGCGGCAAAGGACGCGCGGCCGTCCGGGGCAAGCCCGATGGATTCAAAATGCTTATAATCGGTTTTCTCCTCGTTCAGAATATAGATTGCTCCGATCTGGGAACCCGTTTCTGTGAGCAAGTCCTTGAGCAATGCTTGGCAGAAGGCCCGCATATCTTCTTGTTTGAGCATGACCTCGGCGATCCGGGCGGCTGATTCTCTGCTCTGCCATTCCATCTGAACCGTTTCGGCCAAGGCGTTGAACGAGGAGGCGAGAGTACCGAATTCATTGGTGGAATCATATCCGCTCCGGGTGTCCAGTTTGCCCTGGCGAAACAGATCCGCTGCTGCTGCCAGTTCCTTTAGCGGTTTCTTGATGTTTTTCAGCAGGAGATAGCCGACGCCGAGTGTCAGCAGGAGAATGGCGCCGAGCACCAGCCCCAGCCGCCCCATCAACGCATCTTTTTCCTTCTGGGCGTTGGCGTAAAACTTTTGGGCCCGGTTCTCCGCAAAATCGCTGATATCCTTGATTTCATCGAGCAGCTTTTCCACATGACCGCCGTCGACGCTGTCTGATTTGGTGCGCTTAACCGCTTCGGCGGTCTTTCCGGCGCGGAGTAGACGAGTGGTCTCGTCGCGGATTGATTTCCATTGCACCAAGGCACTGCGGACTTCGTCGATGTTACTCCGGTCCCCGAGATAGCGGTCATACAGGACGTCGAACTGCCGGGCGGCGTCGGCTTCCCGGGTGTCAATGCTCTGGATGATGGACTGTCTTTCCTGCTCATTCTCCGCCATGACCAGATCCTTCATGTCCCGGTGCATGGAGAGAATGTCGATCGTGAGTTTGTCGATTGCCTTGCGGACGGTGAGAGGATGTTCGTAGAGTCCCTTCGTTTCCTGCCACAGGCTGTCCGCCTGGTACCAGGCCACTGCCCCGAGGATTGCCACGAACACCAGAACGGCGCCCATGCCGATTCTCAGTTGCGTGCCGATTTTCAGATCTTTGATTTTCATCATTGCCCCTTCCTCTCTATCTTTTCCGGTAGATCGGGCTGAAATCAAAAACACGGCTGAAATGATGCCGATACGTCATGTTCGGCGCTTCTGCCTCTCCGAGGATGAGAATGCCATTTTTGGCAAGGGAGTGGTACAGCTTATTAAAAATGGTCTCCTGATATTCAATATTGAAGTAGATCAACAGGTTACGGCAGAGCACCAGATCGAAGGCGCCAAAGACGCTTTCCGGCGGAACGCCGTATCTCTTATCAAGCATATCATAAATAGAAAAGTGGACCATTTTTTTGATTTCCGGGAGCAACTGGAAGGAAGTCCCCTCGGGAGTGAAATATCTTGTCAGGAGGCGGTGTTTGATGTTTTCAATACTGGTCAGGGGATAGACGGCCTTTTCGGCGTCCTTCAAGGTTTTGCCGTCGATGTCGGTGGCAAATATATGCACGGAAAAGGGGGGAGAGGGGGGACTCTTTTCGTATTTATTTCCTGCGAACACGCCTTCATTATCCCGGGAATCTTCCCCTGCTTTCTCTTCCTTGTGCAGCAATTCCTGGACGAGGATTGCCAGGGAATAGGGCTCTTCCCCCCTGGCGCAGCCGGCGGACCAGATCCGGAGAGAATGATCCTGCAAACGGGTCTTTTCCAGGATCATGACCGGCAGGATTCGGTCGGCGATCAGTTCAAAGGTCAGGGTGTCCCGGAAGAACCGGCTCACATTGATGGTGATGACATCAATAAGGTGGTCCAGCTCGGAGGCGTTGCTTTGCAGGCAGGAAAGATATTCACTGAAATTTGCAGAAGATGTGGCGGTCAGCCGTTGAGAGATGCGCCGATCCAGCATGGCCGGATGGTATCCGGAGAAATCAAAGCCCCGCTTCTCAAGAAGATAATCGAGGATGGGTTTCAGCCCGTTGCCTGTTTCCTGCATCGAAGCATTCCTCAAAGATGATATCGCAAAAAATCATTATTAAAAGGCCCCCAAGCTGCAATCATCATTTGGTCTCCGCAGTTACATGAATAGTATAGTTAAATTATACAACAAAGGTTATGAAAAAGGGAAGCCCAATTTTCATAACCTGGAGACGCCGTACCGATATCACCTTAAGACCAATTGATAGCCCTTACTAATAAGATGTACCGGATGATTGACCGACAATTGAAGTAAATCACGACTGATCTTGACAATTCGCTGTAGCTGTTCACGGCTCACTCGCAAGTTTTCCCGGGCCGGTTCCGCAAGATTTTCTTCTTCCAGAAACTGGAGTCGTGAGGAGATGATACTGGCGGGATTGAGTATTTCATGGGCGACGGCGGCGGCGAGACGTCCGACTGCCGCCTGTTTTTCGAAAATAATCGGGCTAATGTAAATAATCACACCCTGGCTGTCGATTTCATAAATGACGTCGCTGATGTATTCCACCAGGTTGCGAAATTTTTCTTCGCTTTCCTGCAATTCCCGCTCCGCAATCAATTTCCGGTCTGTCATGGTTTGGTCGTTCATGCGAAAAATCCTCTGCCATTTTTCCGCCCAATTGGTGATGCTCACTGGCCACACAGGAAATCACTGCTTTCTTCCCGATATGTTCGGCGGCAAGGATTAACAGGTGAAAAAGGGTTAGAAGTCCTTCCGTGATTGCCGTGGCCAGGCGCTCCACCGCCACGGAGATCCGGTTGAATTCCCAGAGTTCACCCACCTGATACATGGCCCGTTGAAACAGGTGGACATAGAGGTCGGACATAGGAATCTTGCGTTCCAGGAGACCGTTGACAAGCTCGACGCATTGTGTCCTTTCCCTGGCGAGGAGCGCCTGGAGGTAAGTGTTATATAATTCGTCAGATACAAGGCTGTTCATCATGTTTGATTGCTTTCCCGGTGGTATGCAGGGCGATAGCACTCGCTGCTGCGTACTGGGCGATGGCCTTTAAAAAGGTCGCCTTTTTAAGTGGTTTGGTAACATGTCCATCACAGCCGGCATCGAAGCTCTTCTGGACGTCCTCCTTGAGGGCGTAGGCGGTAAGGGCGACGATAGGGGTCCGTTCCCGTCCCTGCTCTGCCTCCCAGAAGCGGATGGCGCGGGTTGCGGTATAGCCGTCCATGACCGGCATCTGGACATCCATGAAGACGAGATCGAAGGGGCCGTTGTTGATGAACCTGTCCACGGCAAGCTGACCATTTTCGGCCATCTGCATCTCATGGGGGCTGTTTTTCAGGTACATCCGGATCAGGGTCCGGTTGTCCTCGTTGTCTTCGGCAAGGAGGATGCGGAGGGGCTGCTGCGGTAACGGGGCCGCTTCAGTTTCGGGAGGTCGTTTCTCTTTTTCTTCAACCGGGTGTTCGCCCGTGAGTTTTCGATGTCCCAGGGCATGCGCCACGGCCTCGCGCAGATCGGTGCGCTTTGCCGGTTTGAAGAGCACCTGAACGAAACCGAGCCGCCTGGCATTCTCGTTGTCCTCCGGGCGTTGGAGCGAGGTCAGGAGAATCAGGATCGCGTTGCGGAGGTCCGGATCATCCTTGATGCGGCGGGCGGTCTCCATACCATCCATTACCGGCATCTGGTGATCGAGGATCACGAGATGATATGGCTCCCCGGCCGCGGCGGCCCCGTGCATGAGGCGCAATCCTTCTGCGCCGTTCGCCGCTTCTGCCAGAGTTGCGCCGCCGGGGGCAAGAAATTCTCTCACGATCAACCGGTTGGTAGCGTTGTCGTCCACTACGAGGATGCGGATATTCCTTAGGTCAAAGGGGATGCTGTCTGCCCGGGGCTGCTCCTCAAGCTGCCTGGGCAGACGAATGGTAAAGGAAAAGACGCTTCCCTTGCCTGGTTCGCTCCGGACGGTCAATGTCCCTCCCATGAGTTCCACCAGATATGTGGTAATGGCCAGCCCCAGGCCGGTGCCGCCGTATTTGCGGGAGGTGGAGGCGTCCGCCTGGGTGAACTTTTCAAAGATGTGCTCCAACTTGTCCGCCGGGATGCCGATTCCCGTGTCGGTTATTGAAAAGACAAGATCGATTCCTTCGGCGGTGATCGCATTGGCATGAGGCGCTGCCTTAAGCTCCAAAAGGATTTCTCCCGCGTCGGTGAACTTGACGGCATTGCCGATGAGATTGGTGATGATCTGCCGCAGCCGGAGGGGATCGCCGACAACATTCACCGGGAGGTCGGGCTGGATGTGACAGACCAGATCGAGGCCCTTGTCTCCCGCCCGCATGCCGAGGATTTCACATGTTCTCTCAATGGTTTCGCCCAGGTCGAACGGCACGGTTTCCAGCCTGATCTGCCCCGCTTCCACCTTGGAAAGATCGAGAATGTCATTGATCAGGGTGAGAAGATTCTCCCCCGCGTCCCGGAAGATCTGGACATACTTCTCCTGGTCCCGGGTCAGGGGCGTTTCCGACAGCAGCTCCGCCATGCCGAGAATGGCGTTCATGGGCGTCCGGATTTCGTGGCTCATGTTGGCCAGGAATTCGCTTTTTGCCCGGTTGGCCGACTCCGCTGCCTCCTTTGCCCGATGGAGGGCCTCCTCCACCGCTTTTCTCTCCCCGACGTCCCGGCCGACTCCCCGGAACCCGAGGGGTTTCCCCTGGCCGTCCCGGATCAGGGAGATGATGGCCTCCACGTAAGCAAGCTCGCCATTTTTCCTGAGGATCTGCCATTCCGTAAGCTTCGACGATTCGCCTGTTTCATAGATATGGTGGAAAACCTTGAACAAACGTTCCTTATCCTGGGAGGCAACAATATTGGCGAAAGCTATCCCCTTAAGCTCGTCCACATCATACCCCAGAAAGCGGGTAACCGTCTGATTGAAGAAGGTCAGCCTGCCGGCCAGATCCAGCTCGAAGTACCCGTCCTCCATGTTTTCGAGGATGGTGCGATATCGCTCTTCCCTTTCCCGACGGGCCTCCTCCATCATTCTCCGTTCCGTGATGTCCAGGGAATTGCCGAGGATTGCCGGATGGCCTTTAAAGACGATGGGGGCCACGGTTTCCATTATCCAGCGGGTTCCTCCATCCCTGGTCTTGATCCGGAATTCATAGGGGGCGGTGCGGACCCCGGCCATCATGGCTTTGGACAGGGTCTTCGCCTTCCCGGCGTCCTCGGGGTGAAGGAGGTCGGTCGCCGCCTTACCGACAAGTTCCGAAGGCGTATAGCCGGCAAAGGCGGCGGCATTGTCGTTGAGGTACTTAAAGACGCCGTCCTGAACCACATAAACCCCGGCGAAAGATCGCTCTGTGAGGGTCCGGTAGAGAGCTTCCGCCTCCTTGCGCTCGGTGATGTCGATGAATATCCCGATCAGACCGGCGACATTCTCACGGGCATCATTGTAAGTAGCTTTACTGATGATTACGTCCCTGACGGAGCCGTCTGCGGCGCTAAACTTCCCATCATAGATCTGCCTGCCCGGGTGTTCATACAGCTCCCGATCTTTTTTAGCATATAAATTAGCTATTTCAGCAGGATATAAATCGTAAATGTCTTTGCCTGCGACCTCTTCTCTGGGTTTGCCGATGATCTCTTCATAAGCGCGATTGCAGCCCAGATATTTCCCCGCTGTATCCTTGTAGAAGATCGGATTGGGAATGGTATCGAGAAGCGTTGTGATAAACCCCATCTGGTTGGTTAATTTTTCTGCCAGCGCCCGCTCTGCCATATCCTTCTGGATGACAAGGGATATTGTCCGGCTCAGCCCCTCCAGGATGGCATCCATTTCCGGAGAGATCTCGAACTTCGCAAACAGGGCCAGCACCCCGAGGGTTTCGCCGTCTGCAGGTCGCAGCCGGTAACCGGCAAAGGCCGCCAGTCCGAGGCTTTTTGCCCACTTATGATCATCATCAGGGACGCGTTGATCGTGCTGGATATCGTTGGTAAGGAATCTTGTCTCTTCTCCGGAGGCGATGCGCCCGATTTTGTGGGCGTCGAACGGGATGCGCCGGTGTGCTTTCCCGTCAATATGGACGTATCTGCCCGAACTGGCTTTCAGATGCAGGCACCTGTCACGATCCCGACAGACATGCGGCCCTTCCAATCCTTCGGCATACATGCAGCCGGCGCTGCACAGGTCTCCTTTCTCGACAATCCAGATCCGACAGAAATCTGCGCCGAAAGTTTCAACTACGCCATCGGTGATGCGCTTCAGCTTCTCGTCAAACGGGACGGCCTCAAGAACCACACCGAGGATCCGGTTGATCCCTTCCTGCCAGGATCTATACATGATTATGGCCCTCCTCTGACCGCTTCTTTTATGAAAAAGTGAAGCTCTTTTCCCGGAACAACCGCAGGCAGACTTCCATGATGTCCGGATCGTAGCGTACACCCCGGTTTTTTTCTATATTCCTGTCTCCAATTATGATGCATTCGTAAAAAGTCGTCGATAGGCAAGGTCGCGGCTAACGTCAACCGCCGTGACACCATCCGATAGCCGTACCACCCTGAAATATAAGGAGATTACTTTCGTTTAGCTTATAACACAAATATGTATTGTTGGCTAAACAATTATTTTAATGACGATGTCAAACACGGAATGACAAAAACGATAAATTCCGACTTTTTACTGATGAGGACATACAGGGAACGGCTGTCTCTTTTGCTTAGCGCTTTCATGATCAACCAGATTTTCTGCCTTTTTTTACTTCATACATATCCTGGTCGGCTATTTTCAACAGGCTGCCGGGATCGTCTCCATCGGCGGGATAGAGGCTGACGCCGATACTTGCGCCGACGCGACAGATGTGACCGAAAACTGCAATGGGTTCGCAGATGGCGGCCGTGATCTTATGGGCAACCTTCCTGGCAGCCTCGCGATTCTCAATGTCCTCCAGGATGAGGGCAAACTCGTCACCGCCGATCCTGGCTACGGTATCGACAGCCCGAACACAGCCCTGAATGCGCCGGGCAACCTCCTGGAGCACGCGATCGCCTGTCTCATGACCATAAAGGTCGTTGACGGGTTTGAAATAATCGAGATCCAGATAGAGAATACCCGCCTGCCCATCGTCGCGCCTGGCCTTTTTCAATGCCTGATCCAGACGGTCTGAAAAGAGCCGGCGATTGGGCAAGGCCGTCAGCAGATCATGGAGGGCGGCGTATTTCAATTTATCTTCCGCCTGTTTCCGCTCCGTAATATCCGTAAAGGTGACGGCAAACTGGTTCTTCTCGATGTGGTAGGCCAGGACCTCGTAGTATTTGCCTAAGGACCGGGAATAACTCTCAAAATGATCCGGCGCCCCCGTAAGGGCGACCCGGCCGTAACGTTCGATCCAGAGCGGCTCCGTATCCGGCAGGATATCAAGTACTTTTTCCCCCACCACCTGTTCTCGCATAAGACCGGTCAGCCTTTCAAAGGCCGGGTTCACATCGAGGAACCGGTAATCAACGGGGATGCCATTCCCGTCATAAATGACTTCATGGAGGGCGCAGCCGCTGATCATCTGGGTGAAGAGGAAACGGTAACGGGATTCCGATTCCGCCAGGGCGGTTTGAACCCGCTTGATGCGGACCATGGCTTCCACCCGGGCGAGGAGTTCACGTTTGTCGATGGGCCGGGCGACATAGCCGTCCGCCCCGGATTCGAGACCGTCGGCCTGCTGAATCGTCTCCGTCTTCAGGGAGGACATAAGAATCACATAAACATTGCGCAGCTCCGGGTCGGATTTGATCTGACGGCACAAGGTTATGCCGTCCAAATCGGGCATGACGACATCCAGGAGCACGAGGTCCGGCCGGCCGGCCCGGATCTTCTCCAGGCCCTCTATCCCCCCCGCTGCCGTCTCGACTTCGTATCCCGCCGCGGTCATGATGCGTGCGGTGGCAAAGAGCAAATTGACGTCGTCATCGACGACGATAATCTTGAACTGCTCTGCCATATAACTATCCTTTCCCGACCAGCTCGTCGCTCAGACTGACAAAGGCGGGCTGATTAATGATCATCCAGTGATACAGAGGATAGATCTCTGCAAAGGCCTGGGGGGAAAGCTCTTTCCTCAGCACCTCCACCCAGGTGTCTAATTGCGCCGGCCAGTAGGTCAGCCGGAAGCCGTGATTACGGTAGGCCCGGAAAACCCACAGGACCGTCTCTACAAGTACCTGGGACGAAAAATCCTGGATGAGGGAACTGATAAAGCGGGCATGATTCCGGTGGTTGTCTTCCATCATGGACTGGTTCCCTTCTCCGATAAGGTCGTTCAGATCCGCCCGCCCGCCCATGATCCGGGTGATTTCCGCCGCCATGATGTCCCGCTTGGCCGTGTATTCTCCGGCGGCTTCCGCTCCGAAATGGGACAGTTTGTTCGCAGTCGCTACCAATTCATCTTTCGTCATGCCCGTACCTCCTATATGTGGTGAGAATTAAAAATAGAACCGTCCCCATTTATTCACCTTCAATGGGAGGGTTAGAGCCTGCCCCGTACTTGATACGGGGGCGGGGATGGGTTAAGTCTTTAGCGGCAGGGTGAAATAAAAGGTCGATCCCCTGCCCACTTCGCTATCGACGCCGATCTTGCCGCCATGCCCGAGGACGATCTTCCTGACGATGGCCAGTCCGAGCCCGGTGCTCTTTTCACCTCCCGTGCTTTTGACGCTCGTTCGGGAGAAGGGTTGGAAGAGTTTCTTCCGCTCGTCCTCCGGAATGCCCTGCCCCTCATCGCTAACGGACACCGTGACATGCTCGGCGCCTATGGAGATTTTCACCTCCACTGCCGTTCCGAGGGGCGAAAATTTTACGGCATTGGAAATCAGGTTGTTCAAAACCTGCTCGATTTTTGTGCGGTCCATCAAGATGTTTGGCAGGGGCGCGTCGTCCCGGAAAATGATCCGGATGGCCTTTTTGTCGGCCAGGGATTGGTTAAGCATTGCATTGTTCCGGATCAGCGCTGCCAGGTCTGCGGATTCAAGGTCGAGATCCAGCCGGCCCGACTCGATTTTGGCAACGTCCAGCAAGTCGTTAAGGAGGGAGAGCATGAATTCGCTGGATTTGCGGATAATCGCCAGAAACTGGACATGCTCCTCTTTAAGGACGTCCCCTGCCTCCTCAAGCAGGAAATCACTGTAGGAAAGAATGACGCCGATGGGGTTCCTGAGGTCATGGGCCGCCATGCCGAGGAATTGATTCTTGAGCTCGTTGAGTTTCTTGAGCTCGGCGTTCGTTTTTTGCAGTTCCCGGCTCAAATTGCTCAGTTCGTTGTTTACGGAAAGGAGATTCTTGCGCAGCGCTTCTATTTCCAGGCTGTTGATCTCACCGAAGGCCAGGATATGCTCGCCCCTCTCAAGGAAGCGAAAATAGAAGGTCTGGGGCAGGCCGGAACGGGATCTGATATTCAACAACTGTAAGGTATCCTTTTTTTGCAGCAGGCCGGACAGGTTAATGGTTCCCGTGAAGTCAAGCACCACGTCAGCGAGGGTCTTGCCGATCAGGTCGTCGCCGGTCAGACGGCGTGTGTAATTGTTGGCGTCGATAATCAGTCCTGCCTGGTTAAGGATCAGCAACACAATGGCTGCGTCCTGAAATAAGTATCCGATCAGGTCCTGCTGAATATCAAGTCTTTCCATAGGCTTCAACCCTTTTGAATAAAGCTTTCCAGGTCGATCAGCGTCGGCAGGTAAGTGACCACCGGGTATTTTTCGGCAATGTCGCGGCCGCCCCAACGGAAGGCTTGCCCCCCCACCAGGACGGGCAGTTCCGGGAAAGAACCTCGCACCTGTTCCAGCACCCGGTGGAGACTATCCATGTTAAAGTATATACTGAGAGACAATCCCAAGAGATCGGGTTTCTTGTCCTGGAGAAGCTTGAGCAGTTCCTCGGCAGGGGTGTTGGCCCCAAGGAAATAACTGTCCCAGCCGTTGAGCTCAAAAAAATCCGCCGCCATTTTTCCGCCTAATTGGTGATACTCACTGGCCACACAGGAAATGACCGCTTTTTTCCCGATATGTTCAGCGGCAAAGATTAACGGGTAAACGAGGGTCAGGAGGCCTTCTGTAATCGCCGTGGCCAGGTGTTCCACAGCCACGGAGATCCGGTTGAATTCCCAAAGTTCTCCCACCTGATACATAGCCCGTTGAAAAAGGTTGACATACAGGTCATAAAGGGGAATCCTGCGCTCCAGGAGCCTGTTGACAAGCTCGACGCATTGCGCCCTTTCCCCGGCGAGGAGCGCTTGGAGATAAGCGTTATAGATTTCATCAGAAATAAGCCCGTTCATCATGTTTTTACTTCTTTTCCGGTGGTATCACGGGTTTTCCCGGAAGCCATAGCCGGCACCCCGGGACAATAATGTTTTTTTGTTATAATACAGATTCGTATTGTTATTTGCAAGGGATGCCTTACCGGGTATCGGCAGTTTTTCATTGACACCCAGGCACGGCTATCTTATACACTCCCATGCGTAAGAAAAGCAAGTTCCCGGCAACTTATCAAGCTAATCTCCGAACAGTATTGACGGAATGCAAGTCCGTCCATTTATCGGTAACATGCCGTCCTCATTAAGTAAATACCTTCCCGCCCGGTTCAGTACCCGCCTGATTATTATTACCATGGCGGCGGGACTGATTCCTATGCTCGTCTTTTATCTCCTCCTGGACATTTATAGCCCCCGGCTGGTCGGCGGCATCAAGACTAAGATCCAACAAGAACAATTTGAAACCCTGAAAGGGAGCGAGGAGATCATAAAACGCCAGGCGGAAGAAACTATCCGCCAGAAGGCGATAGACGTGGCCCGGCAGGTGGATCTTTTTCTGGCGGCCCATCCCCGGGCAACGCGTTCATCTCTCCGTCAGGACGGGGAATTCCGGGAAATCGCCGTGCAGCCGGTTGGGAAGACGGGATATACCGCCATTCACGAATCGGAAGGGCGGGCCCGCAATCTCATTCATAAATCTCCTAAGGTGGAAAATACGGATCTTCAGGATCTGGCTGCCGCCATTCCCCAATTCTGGTCCATCGTGGCCGCGGGTACGGGAGGGAAAAGCGCCGCCGGTTTCTATCAGTGGCGGGAACCGAATGGAACGTTCCGGGAAAAATACATGTTCATCATGCCCGTGGCGCGGCAGACGGCGGACGGCGCCCGCCTCAGCGTCGCCGCCACCACTTATATAGATGAATTCCTGGCCCCCGTCCGGGGCGTCGCCGCGATCTCCCGCACGGCCACGGAAGACATCCTCAAATATACGGACAACCTCCTCGGAAGCTTTCTATTGCAGGGATTTGTCCTGCTTATCCTTACGGCCCTTATCCTTACGACCTGGGCGGTGTTCACCGGCCGCTATCTTTCCGGGGCCATTCGCGATCTGCGCCGGGCGACAAGAGAAATCAACCACGGGAACTACGCCTTTCGCGTTATCCCCCGGATGTCCGGGGACGTCCACGATCTCATGAATGATTTCAATGTCATGGCCAATAGCCTCGAAACGACTACGGTATCCAAGGATCGTCTTGAAGAGAGCCAGGCCAAACTTCGCAGTATTCTGGATTTTCTCCCCGATCCCACCTTTGCCGTAAATCACGCCGGAGAGGTTATTTTCTGGAACCGGGCCCTGGAGGAAATGACCGGCGTCGCCGGGGAAGCCGTCCTGGGCAAGGGCGAGATGGCCTACGCCGTTCACTTTTACGGGAAAAGACGTCCCATGCTCGTGGATTATGTTCTGAATCCCGGTATTCTGAGGGAAGAAAGCTACACGGACTTTAAACGGGAAGGAGAGGTAGTGATTGCCGAGGGTTATGTTCAGATACCCCGGGACGGACAAATGTTTCTCTGGGGCAAGGCCTCGCCGATCTACGACAGCGTGGGCAAAGTAATCGGAGCTATTCAATCGGTCCGGGACATTACTGAACGGCGTCACATGGAGGAGACGATACGCCAGATGGCTTATTATGACACCCTGACGGGGCTTCCCAACCGGAAGCTCCTCGCCGACCGCATGGTAATGGCCCAGGCCCAGGCAGAAAGAAGCTCGCGAAAGGCGGCCGTTGTCTATATGGATCTCGACGGTTTCAAGGAAGTCAACGATGTTTACGGTCACGAAGTCGGCGACCGACTGCTCCGGGAAGTCGGCAGTCGCATTTCGGAAGTTCTGAGAAAAGCGGATACCGTGGCCCGTGTCGGCGGCGACGAATTTGTTCTGATTCTACCCGATCTCAAAGATGATGGAGACGCCCGGACCATCGCCGCAAAAGTACTGTCCTGCCTGCAGAAAACTTTCTTCCTCGGTCCCTGCGAAATTACGATTACCACCAGCCTGGGTTTTACCCTGTATCCGGACGACGGTGCTGATCCGGATATCCTGATCAAGAACGCCGACGCCGCCATGTACCGGGCCAAGCAGGCCGGTAAGAATACCTATCGCTACTATCGCGACTGACAAAAAGTGATGCCCTAATATTGATGCCCTCGTAAAAAGTCCTCTTAACCGTCATACCGGCGAAAGCCGGTATCCAGAAATACTTGAAAACACTGGATTCCGTGTCAAGCACGGAATGACAAAACAGGGCAAAATAGACTTTTTACGAGAGCATCAATATTGATGCATTTGTAAAAAGTAGTATTCCGGATGGTTCATGGTTACACCTCTTTGTCTAAAGTAAAATAAAATGTCGCGCCCCGCCCGACTTCCCCCTCCGCCCAGATTCGGCCGCCGTGGCGTTGGACGATGCGCTGGACGATGGCCAGGCCCACGCCCGTTCCCTCAAACTCCTTCGTACTGTGCAAGCGCTGGAAGACGCCGAAAAGCTTGCCCCCATATCGCATATCAAAGCCGGCGCCGTTGTCCCGGACGAAGTAGACGATTGCGCCTTCCAATAACCAGCCCACCTCGATGACTGCCCGCTCCTTCCGGGCGGAGAACTTGACGGCGTTGCCGAGGATGTTCAGCCAGACCTGCCGGATGAGCGCCGGGTTGCCCTGGGCGCAGGGCAGGGAACCGATGTGGAAATCGATCCGCTCCCGCTCTGCGGATGTCGTCAATTCAAAGAAGATAGAATTCGCCAGCGTTGCCATTTCTATGGGCGAACTCTGCATCTCCACCCGGCCGATGCGGGAAAAGGCCAGCAGGTCTTCGATGAGTTTACCCATGTTGCGGGCGTTCTCGCTAATGACGTTACAGATGCGCTTTCCCTCGCCGTCCAGGCGGGCGGCGTAGTCCTCAACCAAGATCCGTGTATAACCGTCCACGGCCCGGAGGGGCGCCCGCAGGTCGTGGGAAACGGAGTAGGTGAAGGCCTCGAGCTCGCGGTTGGCGGCTTCCAGCTCTTCCGTACGCTGCCGGACCCGCTTCTCGAGTTCCGCATTGAGAGTTCTGATCTCCTCCTCCGCTTTTTTGATCCGGGAGATGTCCTGTTTGGCCCCCCAAATCCGCACCAGACTGCCGTCTTCCACGTGACCAATCAGAGAGTTCAGGAAATACCTCACCGTCCCGTCCCGGGATAGTTCTTTGGTCTCGACATTATAAATATTGTGTTTGTTTTCAATGAACCATCTAAGATAATTTACATTTTCCTTCGCCAGACGGGGAAAGATCTGGCCGATCCGGAAGCCGAACATTTCCTCCGGCTGGCCGTACCCGTGGCTGGTCGCAAAGATCTGGTTGCACTCCCCGATCACGGCATGGGCGTAAAGGAGGTCGATCTGTACGTCCGTTGCCAGGGCAGTATCGATGGGCGCATGTTCTATTTCAAAGAGACAGATGGCCTCGGAGCTCTGCCTGACGAAGGCGCGGTAACGTTCCTCGCTGAGCTTCAGAGCTGCCTCGGCTTGCTTCCGTTCCGTGATGTCGTTATACAGGACCTGGTACTGTTGCTTGCCGTTCCAGACGGTTTCCTTGCGAAAGACCTGGAGGCGGCGTACTTCACCGTCCTTTCTGAAGATCTCGATTTCATATTCAGAAGGGGTGGCTTCGCCCCGCCGTCTCTTTTCCCTTCTGGACAGGAATTCGGCATAGCTCTCCGGGGTGTAGCGCTCTATGGCTGAGACTCTTTGCAACCCCTTGATGCCGCCGTAGCCATAAATCTCCAAGATGGTATGGTTGGCATAGATAGTCTCGCCCTCCTCTGAAACGATGCGCACTCCCAACGGAGATTCATCCAGAGACCGGCGGAAATTCTCCTCGCTCGTGCGCAGCGCCTTTTCCGCCCGCATTCTCCCGGTGACGTCGCGGGCCATCCCCCGCACGATAGGGCCGGCCGGATCATCAGTCCGCAGGGTGTTGCGATATTCCCAGTAGAGGATGTCGCCCGCGATGGTCTGTATCTTCATGAAGCCTTCCGCTCGTCCCTGCGCCTGAATTTCCTGCAAGTAGTCTTGCCACCGTTCGCGCATCTCCGGCGTCAGGCCGTCAATAATGTTCATCTGCAGCAGTTTCTCCCGGGGGAACCCGGTCAGCCGGACGGCCTCTTTGTTTACGGAGAGTATCCGTCCGTTCAGATCATGAGTGCAGATCAGATTAAGGCTGTTTTCCACCAGATCCCGGTAGCGATCTTCTGAGATCCGCAGCGTTTTTCCCACCTGCCGGCGCTCGGCGATTTCCCGGTTCAGGTTTTCTATGGAGGTATGGGACTCCTTCAGTCTGGCGGCCATCTGGTTGCTTTCCACTGCCAGGTCCGCCAGCTCGTCGTCTCCTTCCGCATCGATGCGATGGTTCAGCTCGCCGCCGCCGATAATCTCGACGCCCTTCTGCAGGGCCTGCATGCGCTTTACCATGACCCGGGCGGTCAGGAAGGAATTAACGATGATGGCCAGGCCTCCCCCCAGGACAAGGACGATCGTGAGGAGGAACCCCCGGTTGCGGGCGTCGCGCGAAGCTTTTTCCGCCGCCGCGCATAATCGGTCGATACTGTCGTCGAGGTTGTGAGCCCTCAGCAGCAACTGATGAATGAGTCGCGAGGCCCTCTCTTCAGGAGCGGTTGTTCGCCCTGCTGTTTGCCGTCGCCGCTGCAGTTCCTCAATCGTTGAAGCTATGGAAACGGTGGCCTCGAAATGCCGTTGCGCCTCCCGAATGACGCTTCTTTCCTCGGCAGCGGTAAATACCTCCACCGCCGCCGCGAGCATTCCCCGGAGGGTTTCCGTTCTGGCGCGCCACTGGACAGCCGCCCGTTCCGAGCGTCCGAACAGATATTCTCCACGGAGGCGCATCGTTTCCATGGACGTCTTGCGCATTATATTGGCAGTCTCTTCGTTCCGGTCCGCCGTAGAAACATGACGGAACGTCCAGGCAAGGGATAAGGTCATGAGAATGATAACGGCCAGCGCGAACCAGGTATTGAGTTTCAGCCTTGTCCTGATCTTCATGGCTGTCCCCTATCGGATGATCCTGACTGCGTCCGGTTTGACCGCCAGCAGGCCGTCCATATAGATGAAATCGAGATAGTTGGGCATATCCTTTCGCGCCGTCAAACGGTTTTTTATGGCCCAGTGCGTCTGATCATCGAGGTCCACGAGGAGGGCCTGGTCGAGACTGATGTGAATGTTGAAAATATCCCATATTTCGTCAAGGAGGTTGCTGTCCGTCTTAAGGAATTCCGCCGCCAGGCGTTTTGATTCTTCGGGATGCTGTTTGACAAAGGTCTCCGCTTTTATCAACGCTTGCAGAAATCTTTTGGTTATTTCCGGACGCCGCCGCACATAATCCTGATTGGCGATAAGGCAAAAGGACTCAGTATATAGAGTTTCCGCGTAAAAGACCTGAGTCTTGTTTCCCGGTAACTTCAGCAGTTGTGTCAGGATGGGATTCCAGGTGGAAACGGCGTCCACCTTTCCCGCTTTCAGGGCGTCAGCAATTTCTTCGGGTTTCAGGTCCACAATCCGGGTTTGTTTCCTGTCGATGCCGTGAACGGTCAGGAAGGAGTCGGTGAAAAAATCGCTCGTTGTACCCCTGGTTACCCCGATCGTTTTCCCTGCGAGGTCAGCGGGCTTTTCAATGCCCCGGTCCTTCCGGGCCACAATGGCGGTGTTCCTGTTTGACGTCTGGATTACAGCCGGAATCGTGATCTTTTTACCGTTCATGACGGCAAACACGATGGGTGTGTCCGCCGCCGCTGCAAAATCCGCCTTCCCCTCGATCAGGGCGTCGAGCGCCTGTTTCCCGAAAGCGTGAAGCTGCATTGTCGCCTCCAGTCCCTGTTCCGTAAAATAGCCCTTCACAAAGGCAATCGGCACCAGTATCCCATTGAATGTGTTTGGATGGGCGATGACAACCTTTTCCGGCGGTCCGGTCTGTTTCGGCGGCGGCTCCTGCCGGCAGGCGGGCATGGTAAGGATGACGACCGCCAGGAGGGAGACGATCAGGAGGGCGCGGGCCGGCGTTTTGATATGACTCACAGATGCTCCTCGAGTATTAATTAGGGACAGAAACCATATTATTCATATTTGGCAGAAATTCAAAGCTCTCGCCTTATTTTTCTTTAGGCTTATTATAGACGGCATTTCCCTCTTTTTCCATTTCTTTTATGCCGTCCGTGTCAATATCCTTAACGGTATGGATGGTCATAGGGGTTCTTTCCAGGACAACTTATTTTATGCCTCGCGGATATCAATGCCGCCCATAAATTACTCCCAATTTGTGCAAATCCTGCACTAAATTTCTGATTTATTCGCAGAGCGCCGCCATGAAAATTACTTGACCGGCGGCTGGTTCACCAGGAGCCAGTAGAGGCCCAGGCTGCTCATAACGTCCAGAAAGGCTTCGAAGCCAACGGGTTTCACCACGTAGCTGTTGGCGCCCAGGGCATAGGCCTTCTTGATGTCCGGGTCCTCCTGGGAGGAGGTCACGACCACCACGGGGACGGCGCGGGTCTGCTCATCCGCCTTGATTGCCTTGAGGACGTCGAGGCCGTCCAGCTTCGGCAGTTTCAGGTCCAGGAGGATCACCTTCGGGGGCTTTGAACAATCCCGGCCCGCGTAGGCGCCGCGACAGAAGATGAAATCCAGAGCCTCTGCGCCGTCCTCCACGACGTGCAATGGATTGGCGATGTTGCGCTTACGGAGGGCCCGGATCGTCAACTCCGCGTCGTTCGGGTTGTCCTCCACCAGCAAAATGTCTACAACTTCCGAATGGTTCATGGTCACACCCCTTTGTCTAAAGTAAAATAAAACACCGCCCCTTTGCCGACTTCCCCTTCGGCCCAGATCCGGCCGCCGTGGCGCTGGATGATCCGCTGGGCGATGGCCAGGCCCACGCCCGTCCCCTCAAACTCCATCGAGCTGTGGAGGCGCTGGAAGACGCCGAAAAGCTTTTTTTCGTACCGCCTGTCGAAACCGGCGCCGTTGTCCCGGACGAAGTACACTGCCGTCGTCTGCCCGCTGCCTTCCAATAAGCAGCCCACCTCGATGACTGCCCGCTCTTTTTTCGCGGAGAACTTGACGGCGTTGCCGAGGATGTTCATCCAGACCTGCCGGAGCAGCGCCGGGTCGCCCTGGGTCCGGGGCAGGGGGCCGATATGGAAATCGATCCGCCCCCGCTCCTTGGGGGTCGTCAATTCAAAGAAGATGGAATTTGCCAGAGTCGCCATGTCTACGGGCGAACGCCGCATCTCCGTCCTGCCGATCCGAGAGAAGGCCAGCAGGTCGTCGATCAGCCTTCCCATGCTCCGGGCGCTTTCGCTAATGACGGTGCAGACGCGCTTCCCCTCGTCGTCCAGGCTCGCTGCGTAGTCCTCGACGAGGATCTGCGTGTAACTGTCTACGGCCCGGAGCGGCGCCCGCAGGTCGTGGGAAACGGAGTAGGCGAAGGCCTCCAGCTCGCGGTTGGCGGCTTCCAATTGGGCGGTGCGCTCAAGGACCCGCCGTTCGAGTTCTAAGTTGAGCGTCAGGATATTCTCCTCGGCCTGCTTGATCCGGGATATGTCCTGCTTGGCGCCCCAGACCCGGACCAGCCTGCCGTCTTCCACGTAGCCGATCAGGCTGTTCAGGAAATATTTCACCGTCCCGTCCCGGGCAATCTCCTTTGTCTCCACATCGGAGATGTGGTGGCAGTTTTCAATAAAGGCCCGGAGGTAGGCGACGTTCTCTTTCGCCAGGCGGGGAAAGATCTGCCCGATCTTGAAGCCGAGCATCTCCTCCGGCTCGTCGTACCCGTGGCTCGTCGCAAAGATCAGGTTGCACTCCCTGATGACGGCCTGCGCGTAGAGGAGGTCGATCTGTTTGTCCGTCGAAAGGGCCGTATCGATGGGATAATGATCGATTTCGAACAGGCAGATCGCCTCGGAACTCTGCTTCACGAAGGCGCGGTAGCGCTCCTCGCTGAGTTTCAGCGCCTCCTCCGCCTGCTTGCGCTCGGTGATGTCCATGGCGATGTGGATGCACTGCGAAAGTTCGCCGGCATCATCGAACTGGGGGGTGCAGGAGATGTTAAATACGCGGTTCAGGGTTTCCACCTCCGTTTCCGCCGTTTCCATAACGCCGGTCGTCCGCAGTTTCACAAACGGGCACCCGGCCGGCGGCGCGGCGGCGCCGTGCATGATCTCATAACACTTCCGGCCCGTCAGTTCCTGTGCCGAGCACCCTGTGACGGCCGCCGCCGCCCGGTTGGCGGCAAGAATGTTGCATTCCTTGTCGAGGATGAATGTCGGATGGCCGATTGCCTGAAAGATCTCCTCCCGCTCTCGGCGTTCCGTTGCGGCTTCGCTTGTCGCGAACCGCTCGTATTCCAGGACCGGCGAGACGTCGTTGATGAACAGGACGACGCCCGAGACCCGTTCCCGTTCGTCGTAAATGGGAGAGATCCGTCCCGCCTGGTGCGAAGGCTTCGTGAAGGGAATCAGGATCTTGTGGAGAACCGGGGAGAAGAGCCGGGGCCGGCCGGTCGCGAGGACATCCGCAACGAGGTCGAGGGTGCTCTGGGGGGCTCCGGTCAGCTCGTCGGAGAGGGGTTTGCCGAGGGCCTGCGCCTCCGGGACAGCGGTACGCTCCGCCAGCCAGGCGTTCCAGGCGACAATCCGCCCATCGGCGTCGAGGACCAGAATGCCGAAATCGCCGGCCTCCATGATCGTCTTGAGAATCGGATTCGCCGTCGGGGCTGTGAAACGTTTGGTCATGCCTTCATTTCCCGAACCGCACGAGGAGCCATTTCACATCCTCTTCCGGAAGCAGCAGGATCAGGTAGCTGATCAGCTCCGCATCTCTGATGGTGAGGCTGCTGACCAGAACGAAAGCGCCTGTCGCGCCGGCAGAGGCGCCTATGAGATCCCGGGCGGCGGCATCTCCTTGCTGGTTTAGCGATACGTCAGGGAGGCTCACGCGCAGCCTGCCGTCGGCATGGTCCGCCAGGACCGCGATGGCGGCGTTCAAAACAATGTTTCCTATCTCGCTGAGGACCGATTGCTCCGCCGAAGAGAGTTGACTCAACTCCTGCTGGATGCCGACGAGGGTTCGCACCAGGAAGGCGGCGTGCCCCGACGAGAAGACCATGGCGGCCGTCCCGTTGAGTTTCCCGGAAAAGCGCTGCCGGATCGTCACGCCCACCTGCACGAGCTCCTCCCGGAAAAACGCGGTCAGCCCCGCGGCCGTCATCAGTTCGACCTCCGGCACCTTGAGCAGGACACGGCGCTTGAGCAGGACGCTCAGGGCCTCGGCTGCTTGCCCCATAGCTATATTCATCATTTCGGTGAAGGCCTCCTTCTGACCGGCGGAGAGGACGAGGGGGATCAGGCCCGACGGTTTCGTGTCGATCGCGGCGAGGAGGACCTCAATAGGGGCCGTCTTGGCCACGAAACATGTGGCCCCGGCGGCTAGGGCCTCCCGGCGCGTCGCCTGCTGCACGTCGGCGGACAGGGCAATGATATGCAATTCCGGTCGGAGCTGCCGCAGCCGGCGGATCAGCTCGATCCCATCCATCCCCGGCATCAGGAGATCGACCGTCACAGCCTGGAATTTCGTCTCTTCCTCGATACGGAGGGCGGCCTCGCTGCCGTCGGCCTCGATCACCTCGTGTCCTCCGTCCCGGAGCATCTTCCCGATGCGCTGCCGGGCGAAATCGGAATCATCCACTACCAGTATTTTCATTTTCTGCCCCCTCCTTCTATCAAATTACGGAACCCCATCCCCCTGCTCTATGAGGGTGATGGAAGGCTTGATCCACCCTACATTTCTTATTAATTCTAAAAGGATAATTATTTTAACGGTTTATGATCATCAACCGGAATAATAGGGGAGCTGTCCCTAATTACCTGATTACCTCTATTGTTCCTCCCATTTGAACCTGCCTTCCCTGAACAGTTGCAGGCAGGCGACGGAGCAATCGGGGTCGTAAAGTACGCCCTTGTTATTTTCGATCTCCCCCAGGGCCGCTTCCAGCCCCAGGCCGGGGCGGTAAGGACGGTGGGAACTCATAGCCTCCACAACATCCGCCACGTTGAGGATCCTTGCTTCCAACAGCAGCTCCTCCCCTTTCAGTCCCCGGGGATACCCGGAACCATCGATCCGCTCGTGATGCTGATAGACGATCTCGGCGATGGGCCAGGGAAACTCGATGTCCTTGAGGATATTGAAGCCCGTTGTGGCATGCGTTTTGATCAGGGCAAACTCGAGAGCTGTGAGTTTCGTGGGTTTGCTTAAAATTTCCGCCGGGACGGAGACCTTGCCGAGGTCGTGGATCATTGCCGCCATACGGAGTCCTTCAATACGGTCGGCGGGCAAAACCATTGAATTTCCGATTGCATGGGCAAGACAGGCGACGCGATGCTGATGTCCGGATGTATAGGGGTCCCGCATCTCCACCGTCATGGCTACCGTCTGGATGATTGCTCCGACGGCCCGGTGAAGCCTCTCCACGCTTTCGAGAAAGGCTTTCTGGGCCTGTTCTTTTTCGTTTCTGTTACGTTTTTGTTCCAGAGCGCTGACCACGGCCGGTCCCAGGCGCTTGGTGTGTTCCTTGATGACGTAATCGGCCGCTCCGGCCTTCATGCAGGCCACGGCCGTGTCTTCGTTCATCGATCCCGTGAGAATGATTACCGGCGTCCCGAAGGCTCGCTCTTTGGCAAGGGTCAGGGCCGTCATGCCGTCGAAGCTGGGCATGGAATAATCAGAGATGATGAGGTCGGGTTGAAACTGTTCCAGGGCATGGAGATATGTTCCCTCTGTTTCCACCAGACGAAAGACGGCGTCCGGCAGGATTTTGCAGATTTCCCGCTCCGCCAGTTCGGCGTCCGTGGGGACGTCTTCGACCATCAGGATTCTAATCGGTTCCGCCACAATATTTCCTCCTCTTCAGGGGGTCGCCCCCTAAATCTTTATTGGTTTGGCAATGCAAAAGAGATGGCGGCGCCGCGGTCCACCTCGCCTTCGGCCCAGACGCGGCCGCCGTGGCGGGCGATCAAGCGCTGGACTATGGAGAGCCCCACGCCGTTTCCATCAAATTCCCTTTCACTGTGCAGGCGCTGGAAGACGCCGAAGATCTTGTGGACGTAACGCATGTCGAACCCGGCGCCGTTGTCCCGGACGGTGTAGATCGTTTCTCCTTCGTCGCGCCGGGCGGTTATCTCGATCAATGCCCGCTCCCGGAGGGAGGAAAATTTTAAGGCATTGGACAGCAGGTTCGTCCATACATGGCGCATCATCGCCGGATCGCCCAGGCAGCCCGGCAGGCCCCCCAGGTGCAGATCTATTCGTTGCCGGTCCGCCTGTTCCGTCAGTTCCTGGAAGACCTTCATGGCCAGGTCTCCCATATCAACGGGAACACGCCGCATCTCCGCCCGGCCCAGACGGGAAAAGGCCAGCAGATCTTCGATCAGCCGGCCCATGCGCCGGGTGTTTGCCTCGATGATGGAACAGATACGCTTCCCTTCCTGGTCCAGATCAGCGGCGAAATCATCGATCAGCAAGCGGGTGTAACCGCCAATGGCCCGGAGGGGCGCCCGCAGGTCGTGGGAAACGGAGTAACTGAAGGCCTCCAGTTCGCGGTTGGCGGCTTCCAGCTCCGCTGTCCGTTGCCGGACCCGCCTTTCCAGTTCCGTGTTCAGGGCCCGGATCTCTTCCTCGGCCAGCCTCATTCGGGTGATGTCTTGCTTAACCCCCCAGAGCCGTAACAGCCGGCCGTCTTCCCGTTGGCCGATGAGACTGTTCAGAAAATACCTTACCGTTCCGTCTTTGGCCAGTTCCTTTGTACACACATCGGATGTCTGGCAGCCCTGTTCGAGAAAGCTTCGCAGATAGGCGACGTTTTCCCGAGCCAGGCGGGGAAATATCTGCCCGATCCGGAAGCCGTTCATCTCCTCCGGATCGGTGTAACCGTGACTGGTCGCGAAGGTCTGGTTGCACTCCCCGATCACGGCCTGGGCGTAAAGGAGATTGATCTGCTCATCTATGGCCAGGGAGGTGTCGATGGGGGCATCCTTCACCTCAAAGAGACAGATCGCCTCGGAGCTCTGCCTGACAAAGGCGCGGTAACGCTCCTCGCTGATTTTCAGCTCTTCCTCCGCCTGCTTGCGGGCGGTTATGTCAATGCCGACCCCTACGAAAACATCAAGATACTTTCCTTCCTGGCTTACGGATCGGCCATGCCATTCCACCAGGAAGGTCCGTCCCGATTTACTGATAATCCGGTTTTCATTGACTGTTGGCTTTTCATCCCGGGCGATTTCCTTGAAAATCTCGATGAGGCCTGCCCGGTCTGCTTCCGGCACAAAAGTTGTCACGTAATCGACTCCCCTGATCTCCGCGGCGCTATATCCGAGGACGTCCAACAGCGACTGGTTCATCATCAGGGTTTTGCCGTCAAAGCCGATGGCCACGATATACGCCGGAGAGGTGTCCAGAAGCAACTGACTGAATTTCTCTTCCTTTCGTAAACGTTCTTCACTTTCCTGGAGCGCCCTCTCCGTCCGCCGGCGCTCCGTGATATCGTTGTATAGGACCTGGTACTGACGCTTGCCGCTCCAGGCAACCTCCTTGCGGAAAACCTGGAGAACGCGGATTGTTCCGTCCTTTCTGAAGACGCTTATTTCGTATGATGATGGATCATCGACGCCCAGCCGCCTTTTTTCCCGCCGGGCAAGAAACCCGGCATAGCTCTCGGGGGTATAACGATCATGGGCAGGTTTTTTCTGCAGCTCATCGATGTTGTCATAGCCATAGATATCGAGGAGCGTCCGGTTGGCAAAAATGGTGTCTCCTTCGGGGGATACGATGCGCACGCCCAGAGGAGATTCCTCCAGGGAGCGGCGGAAGTTCTCTTCGCTCGCCCGCAGCTCTGCATCGGCAAACCGTTCGTATTCCAGGGCCGGTGAGACATCGTTTATGAACAGGACAACGCCGACGTTCCGGTTGTCGTCGTTATGAATGGGATACAACCGCCCCAGTTGCTGCGACGGTTTCGTGACGGGAATCAGACTTTTGTGGAGTATGGGAGAAAGAATCCGCGGCCGGCCGGTTTGCAGGACCTGGGCGCAGGCGTCAAGAGTTGTTTGGGGGACGTCTCGCAGGGCCGCGGAAAGAGGTTTGCCAAGGACCTGAGCTTCCGGCACGGCGGTACGTTCCGCCAGCCAGGGGTTCCATGCAATGATTCGTCCCTCTGCATCCAGGGCCATGACGCCGAAATCACTGACCTCGACGATGGTCCTTAGAAATGGATTGGAAAACCGCCGTTCATGCATGATGCGACGTTGCCTCCCCTTCAGGCGTTAATCTGCGCCCACTCCTCGACGGCGTGGATGAGGCGGTCCAGGGAGGCTACTCCCAGGACGATAATCAGGTACCCCGTTACGGAACTTTCCTTGATCTGGAAAGTAGTATAGATGATCAGGGCGTAGCGTAACTCCTCCTTGCCGATAACCAGGGTGTCAAGCATGGAGTTGAGTTCTTCGAGGTGCAGCCGGGGGACGGAAAAGGTGACGTGGACCTTCAGCAGGTTGCCGAACACGCCCAGACAGGCGTTGAGAAGGATATTCCCCGTCTCCATGATCACTTCCTGTCCGGAGACATCCATACGCCCCGACCCTTGACGTTCCCCGGTGAGGATGTCGATGAGGACATTTGCCCCTTCGTAGCTCAACATGAGCATGGCGTCGCCGGAGACAGGCCCGGAAAATATCTGATGGACTGAGGCGATTTCCCCGATAATGAACTCAGAAAGGGCCGTGTTCAATTCCTCAATGGGATGAATGGCGACGTTGGGGACGTTCAGGCTGACCCGCTGACCGGTGAGATCGGACAGCGCCGCCGCCGTCCGGGAAAAGGCGATGTTGATCAGTTCCGTCAAGGCGTCTTTTTGCTCGTCCGACAAGATCATTTCCCTTCCTCCTTAATCATTTAATGCCGCTGTAACCGCCGGCAGGACGGCCTCTTCCAGCAGGGGCTTGTTGATCAGACCCTTCGCCCCGGAGGTTGTGACCATTGTCCGGGTGGAACTCTGAATGTCCGCGGTGGCCACGATAACCCGGGCGGCGGGGTCCATTTCCCGAAGTTTTTCGAGAACGTCAAGACCATGCATTCCCGACATCGTAAGATCGAGCATAACCAGATCGGGTTTGTCGAGAAAATACCGCTCCAGGCCGATGATGCCGTCCGCCGCCTCCAGGATTTCGTGGCCCGCCCGTTCCAGGATAACCCGCATCATCCGCCGGGACAGCGCCGAATCGTCAATTATCAGTATCTTTGCCATTTTAGCGCCTCCATGAACAATATGAGACCTTTGAAAAATGGCGTTTCAGCCTCCCTACCGTCATTCCGGCGAAAGCCGGAATCCAGTATTTTCAACATGTTCTGGATTCCGGATCAGGTCCGGAATGACAGAAAAGGGCGTTTTTCAAAATTCTCAATATGACGTCGCTCTTATATCACATCTCCGATAGCCTTTAACATATCAAATAACGGCACGGAACGGTCGCTGAGATTCGCCTCGTCCACAGAGCGGGGCATGCCGTAAACAACACAGGTCTCCTCCGCTTCCGTGAAGATCATCCCCCCCTGTGATTTGATCCACGCCGCTCCCTCGAGGCCGTCGCTTCCCATGCCTGTCATGACGATTCCCAAGGCGCCTTTCCTGTATGTCTCGGCGGCGGAACGGAACAGGACGTCCACCGCGGGCCGATGGGGGGTATCGAAGGGGCGGGTGTCCAGGTGGATACAGACGCGGCCGTCCGCCTCGCGGTGAAAGAGCATGTGTCTCCCCGCCTGGGCCAGGATTACGGCGCCGGGGCGGACCTCTTCCCCCTCCTTTGCCTCCATGACGTCGAGAGGGGAAATTTCATCGAGTTTCCGGGCGTACATCTCTGTATAGCCAACGGGCATGTGCATTACGATGGCGATGGGAACGGGGAAATCCTCCGGCAGGAGCGGGATGAGGTATTTCAGGGCCTGGGGCCCACCGGTGGAGATCCCAATGACAATAGCTTCGACCCGGCGGGGACCCTCCCGGAAAAGAATGGGCGAGGCAGGTTTCTCTGCCCGGACCGGTTCGATTTGCAGGCGGGCCAGCGGGACCCGGGCGGCCATCTTCACTTTGTCGATAAGGCTATCCGTGATCTCCATGATACGTTCCGTTGCCAGGGCGGTTGGTTTCTGGATAAAGTCGATGGCCCCGGCGTCGAGGGCCTGGAGGGCGAGATCGCCGCTTTCGCTGGCAATGCTGACGATCACGACGGGGAGTGGTTTCCGGGCCATCTGGGCCTTCAGAAAGCCCACGCCGTCCATGTTCGGCATCATTAGATCCAGGGTCACGACGTCGGGATTGAGCTCTGCCGCCTTCTCCAGGGCATCTTCTCCGTCCCGGGCGACACCGACGACCTCGATGAACGGACTCCGGGAGAGCATCTGGGTAACCACCTTCCGTATGTAGGCCGAATCGTCAACAACAAGGACACGAATAATTTTTTCCATTTAACCTCCCTTTTTCACGTACACGAACGCGCCGCCGATTTCGCAAAGTTCGAAGTCGGCGGTGATCTTTAACAGCGACTCTGCGGCGGCGACAAACAGGTAACCCGGCGTGGGCATCCGCTCGTAGAACATCCTGACTACCTTGCGGATTGTCGGCGCCGCAAAATAGATGAACAAGTTCCGGCAGAAGATCACCGGCGCCCGCGCCAGGAGCGCCGCTGCCGTCTCATCGAGAAGATTCATGGCGCCCCACTTGATGCGGCGATGCAGCTCCCCGGAAACTCGCCACAAATCGCCTTCCCTGGTGAAGTATCGTTCCCGCAGTTCCGGCGGCAGGTTCCGGAAAGCCCGTTGCCGGTAAAGACCCCGGCAGGCCGCGGCGACAGCAGACGGGCTGATGTCGGTGGCAAAGATCTCGATGGGCCATCGTTCGAAATACCCCTGCTGATCCAGGGCCATGGCGATGGAGAGGGGTTCCTCCCCCGTAGCGCAGGGGACGCTCCAGATCCGCATGGTCTCCCGGCTGTTATTGCTGAAATAATCGGGGACAAGGATATTGGCCAGTGCGCGGATTTGATCAACCTCCCGCCAGAAAAAAGTCTCCTGGACGGTGAGGGCGTCCATGACCCGCCCCCATTCCTCCTGAGCGTTTTCGTCGTATTTCAGGAGATAGTAGTAGTCGAGGAAAGTCCCGAATCCCCGCTCGATGACCAGAGGGGAAAGCTTGTCCGCCAGGATGTCTATTTTTTTTTCTTCAAAGAACAGCCCGGTGCGCTCCTGGATCAGATCCCGGAGAATCAGGAAGGTGTTTTTCTGGAGTTTAAGCGCTTCCGAGTAGAAATTCATAATATCATCAATTATTCGAGTAAACAAGGGCAACAACATATCAAGATTTCAGCTTTTTCTGAAAACCGGACGAAGATCGCACCCTCTCCATAAACCAATAAAAACAGAATAATTTTCATTAGGTAAGTGGCCTTGCCCCAAAGTTTCCTCCCCCTCAGGGGGAGGATTAAGGCGGGGGTGGGGTCTAAGGGGTTGTTAGATTCCTTTAACCTCATCCCCACCCCAACCCTCCCCTTGAAGGGGAGGGTGATTAACTGAAGTTACATATTTCCCAGCGCTTTCCGGGCGGCCTGACGGACGTCCGGGGAGATGTCCGTGTTTGCCATGGCGGTTAGCCGCCGTTCCGCCCGGCGGCTGCCGAGACGGGCGAGGGACTGGACAGCCACGAGGCGGACCCTTGCTTCCGGATCTTCGAGGGCCTTGACAATCATTTCTGTTGCAGCGCTCCGCTTCATGCGCAGCAGGACCTCGATTACCGCCAAACGGATCTCGACCTGGGGCTGGGAAAAACCATTAACAATCCGAGCCAGTTGTTCTTCTCCCATCCTCACGAGGGCCTCGATGGCCCCTTCCCGCCGTCCCCGTTCCTGGGTAAGGCCAAGCAGAGCGGCGATGGCCTCCGGTGTGGCCGCTTCCGCCAGCATCTCGATAGCGGCGCGGCCGACCTCTTCTTCCTGGTCCACGGCCGCCGTCCATTGCAGCGTATTGGCTACCGCCAAATCACAGCGCCTTCCCAGGCCGCGGACGGCGCCAATACGACGGGCGGAATCGGAAGAGCGCAGGGCTTTGAGAAGCTGCATACGCGCTTCGGGTTGATCGCTGTGGCCGAGGGCGGCCAGCGCCGCCCCGGCTAAGTCTTCTTCCGGGCTTTCGGCAAAAACGGCCAGGATGGGAACCGTCTCCGCTCCGTCGATCTCGCCTATGGCCTTGACGGCGGCGATGCGAACATGTCCCGCCGTATCTTCTTTAGCCATGCGGGTGAGGGTGGCGATCGCCTCGTAATTGCCGTGGCGCCCGACCGACCGGGCGGCAAAATAACGGACCCAGGGGTCAGTGTCGGCGAGGGCCTGAAGAAGCGCGGCCGCCGCCCCGGGATCGTCGAGTTGGGAAAGGGCCCGGGCCGCCGCCGCCCTTACCCGGGGAGTGTCCTCCCGCAGGGCGCGGCCGAGGACCGGGACTACCTGTTCATGCTCCAGGTAGGGCAGATGCTCGACAGCGGTGCGGCGGACATTTTCATCCCCGTCTCCGGTGCGGGCGAGGAGAAGTTCATGACACTGTTCATAACCGAAATAACCGGCGATCCGGACGGCCGATTCCCGGATCAGGGGATCGGGATCAACAAGGAACGCCTCCATCCTTGCCCCCATCTCTGGGTGGCCGATGGAGTTCAGCGCCCCCACCGCCGCCTGGCGGATTGTGGCGTTGGCGTGGCCGAGGAGACCGATGAGGGCGTCGAAGGCCTGGCGGTCTCCAATCTTGGCCAGCGCCCCGGCGGCAATGATCACCAGCTCATCGTCATCGGTCAGGATTTCCGTCAGTGCCGGCACGGCCCGGGCGTCGCCGATCCGGCCCAGGGCGATAATAGCCGCCTTACGCGTCTCAAGATCGTCCATTCCGAGTTGCTCGATAATGAGCTCCACCACCCGGTTTCCATACCGGCTCAGGGCCTCCACGACCTCTTTACGGAGGGCGGGGTTGCCGAGAAGTCTCGTCATGGCCCGTTCCACCGCCGGACCTTCCAGCCAGCCCATGACGACGGCGAGGGGCCGCAATTCATCGACCCCCGCATCCTGAATGGCGTCGATGAGGCGCTGCGCCCCGGCGGCGCCGATGGCCGCGCGGGCGGAATCGGCGATATGACCCCCCTCGCGGTAGCGCCGTTCATAACGTTCATAGATGACGGTCAGGGCTTGGGCGATGACGGTAGCAGGCGTCTCGTGTTTGTTCAGCAGCTCCGCCAGGGGGGCGATGACGTCGCCTTCGCCGATATGACCGAGGGCGTCGGCGGCGGCGGGGCACAAGAGGGGATCTTCGAGAAGGGGCACAATCCGCTCTGCCGCCCGTGCGTCGCCGATCCGTCCCAGGGCGTCCAGGGCGGGGAAGGAAAGGAAAAAATCCCTCGTTTCCGCAACCGCCAGCAAAGCATCCACAGCTTCGGCGGCCCGAAGCTTCCCCAGTGCCTCCACAGCATGATACCGGACGTTGACGTCGGGGTCGTCAAGGGCTTTCATCAAGGCGGGTGCGGCCCGGTTATCGTGCTTTTCCCCGAGCAGCAGGGCGGCGTAGGTCCGCAGTTCCACATCCGGATCCTGCAGAAAATCAGTCAGGGGCGTCAGGGTGTCCAGATCGGAAAGGGATAGAATCTGCAGGGCGCTGTTGAGGATGCTAAGGTTGTTGTGCTCCTCCCGGAGGGACCGTAATAAATCCTTGATCGTCTCTTGCGGGGTGCGGCGGGCGAGGGCGTCCACCGCCGCCCGGCGGACCCGCCAGCTTTCATCGCCCAGAACCGCCACGAGCTGTCCGGAATCATCGCTTGCCGCTAGTCCTTCCGCCGCCCGGAGCCGCCGCTCTTCTTCCGGTCTTTTCAACTCTGCCGCCAGCTCTTTTTCCCGGCTCCGTCGTTCCGTTACGTCCTCGACAGTCACCAGGACGCCGATAATCTTCTCATCCTGCCGCAGGGGGGCGATGGTCGTCCGTTGCTGCATCCGGTCAAAATACGGCGACGGCGCCTGAGGCGGGCAGGGAATCAGGTAGTGATGAAATGCCGGGGCAAGGACCTCCACGACCCCTTCATCGAGAACCCGCCGGAAACGGGCGGCAATCCCCCTTGCTTCCAAATCCGGAAACAGCTCCGTCAGGACCCGCCCCCGTGCCGCTTCCGCCGTGATTCCGGAAGCTGCGGCCAGCCAGCCATCCCAGGAGCGGATGACGAGATCGCAATCGGTCGTCAGAATTCCAAGCATCTTTTGCCCCTCGTTCATCAATATACCCTCACAAAATTCTCAAGTTCCAACTTTGACGTGCTCGTAAAAAGTCACAAGTGTCCAAGAATCGTCATTCCGGTGAAAACCGGAATCCAGAAATTGCCGATATCACTGGATTCAGGATCGAGTCCGGAATGACGATCAGAAGCCGTAATGACAGATGGAGGGCTGCCTCCTGTATTCCTGTCTCCTTACTTTAACAGGCGGTCCATGATGGCGTTGAGTTCCCCGGCCCGATCCAGGAGACTGGCCGCCGTTTTTCCGGACTCAACGGCGCCCCGGACGTTCTGGTCGGTAATCTTGCGAACTTCCGTCAGACCGTTCAAAATAGCGCCGGAAACAGTGGAATGTTCGCGGTTTGCCCTGGTGATCATCCCGATCTGCTTGGATACGTTCTGGGCGTTTGCCGCCATTTCTTTGCCGGCCCGGGACTGCTCCAGCATGGCCTTAGCGGTCTGGTCCGACTGTTTGCGGATGTTTTCTACAGCGACAATGATCTGGGACGATCCTGTGGACTGTTCCCGCATGGCCTTGGTGACGCTCATCGCCATTTGAGTTAAGCTTTCCGCTGCCTTGGAAACCTGTTCCGAGGCGTCGGCCTGTTCCGCCACCGCCCGGGCGATCCCGGCAGTGGTGCGGCGGATGCTGTCCACCGCCTCGGTAATCTGCTTGGCCCCGACAGCCTGTTCCATCATCGCCTTCTGAACCTGGGCCGACTGGGCGGAACTGCTCTGGGCGGACTTGATGATGTCCCGGCTCGCCTTGCCCTGCTCGCCCATGGCCTGGGTCACCTGCTGGGATACGCGTCGCATCTTGGTGACATTGACGACAATATCCTGTACCGTCTTGGCCTGTTCCTTTGTCGCCGCCGCAACCTCCCGGGACTGGGCCGCCGTTGTGTTGACGGCGGTTACGACGTTCTGCCCGGCGTTAAGCTGTTCTTCCGTGGCGGCGGCCACCTGGGAGACAAGCTGGGTGGCGTCGTCGATCCCCTTGAGAATCTTTTTCAGCCCTCCCAGGGCGTCTTCGGAGAGGCGGCCGCTTTCCTCGGCGATCCTCATCCCGTCGTTGACGGCGGCAACGGCCTCCTGGGCCACCTCCTGAAGGGCCTTGATGATGGCGGCAATGTCCGAGGTCGCCTTGGCGGAACGGTCGGCCAGGTTGCGAATCTCCTCCGCCACCACCGCGAATCCGCGCCCTGCATCCCCGGCCCGGGCCGCCTCGATGGAGGCGTTCAGAGACAGGAGATTAGTCCGTTCGGCGATGAGATTTATCGTATCAACAATACTGCCGATTTCATTAGCCCTTTTCCCCATTTCCTTGATGACGGTTGCGGACTGGTTCATCGACTCCCGGACCCGGTTCAGGGACTGGATGGATTTTTCCACTGTTGATCCCCCTTCATCAGCGTCCCGAAAGACCCGGCGCGTCGTTTCATCGGCGTGTTTGACAACGCCCGCCACTGACCGCAGGGAGCGGTCGAGCTGGTTGGCGCTGACCTCTGCTCCGACAGCGGCTTCGGTGATCTTTTCCGTGCTGGCCGCGACGCCCTGGACAGAACGGCTCATTTCCTCGATGGAGGTGGAGACCTCTTCGATATTACCGCTCAAGTTTTCCGAGATAGCCGTCACCTCCTCGATGGAGGCCGCCATCTCGTTGATGGACGAGCTCGTCTCTTCCGCCGCCGCCGCCATCTGGTCCGAGTTGCCCGCCACTTTCTGGATGGAACGGGCAATCTCTTCTATAGAACTGGCCGTTTCATTTACCGATGTTGCCAGGTGCTCCGTATCGCCGCTGACCCCCTTGATGGAGGCGGCCATCTCATTGATCGATGAAGTCACCTCATTGGCGGCGGTGGCCATTTCCTGGGCGGTGGCGGTGACACTCTGAATGGATGTCCCCATTTCCTCAATGGCGGCCGCCGTCTCGCCTATGGACGTGGCCATGCCGGCGGTTCCCCCCGTTACCTCCTCGATGGAGGCGGCCATTTCATTGACCCCCGAGACCAGCTCCTCCGTCGAGGTTGCCACCCCTTCCGCCTGTCCGGCTGTTTCCTTCAGCGAGGCAACGATCTGGTTCGTGCTGGAAACAAGACCATCAAGGGAGCTGAGCTGCTCATCTCCCCCTTGGGCGACTTGCTCGGCAATACGCTTCACTTCATCGGCGTTGCGGACAATCTCCTCCGCCTCGGTCCGGACCCGGCGTATCTCCGTGCTGTCAATCCTTCCCTTCCCGACAGCTTTCGCCGCCACCGCGCCGCTTTTCCTATCATTTTTCCCGTCATTTTTCATCTTTATATTCCTCCTGCATCTTGGCGCTCTCAAGCGCGGTTGTCATGATGTCGGCCGGGTTGATAACCTCATCTATATTGAGGATCAGCACCGGGCGGTCCCCAACGGCGGCGATGCCGGCCAGATACCTGCCGCTGAGATTGGATATGCCCTCCGGAGGCGGTTGAATGGCTGTCACGGGAATCAGGACGAATTCCCGGGCCGTGTCCACAATAAGCCCGACGATGCGGCCTCCGGTGCGGACGACGATCAGGCGGGTCCGCAGGTCATAGGACACCTTCGGGAAGCCGAAGCGGACCCGCAGGTTGATGGCGGGGATGACCTGCCCCCGGATAAAAACCACCCCTTCTACGGACGGGGGGGCGTTGGGAACCGGTGTGATCTGTTCCACCATGTCCATCTGCTGGACCTCGCCGCTCCGGACGGCGTAAGTTGTCCCTGCCAGGCTGAACAAAATGTAATGTTCCGTATTTTCCATAAAATCCTCCTGAATTCTGTCTTCTATCTTTTCCCCGGTAAGAAGCGTGAGGCGTCGATGATCAGCACTACCCGTCCATCTCCCAGTTCCGTGGCTCCGGAGACGCCGGGAACCTGGAGGAGGGGATCGCTGATGGCCCGGACGACAATCTCTCTCCGTCCCACGATCTTATCCACGGCGACGGCCACGGAGGACAATCCGGTGCCGATAACGAGACCCTTGAGAACGCGTCCTGCCTGCCCGGGGAGCCGGAAAATACGGTGGAGATGGATCAGGGGCAGGACGGCTCCCCGGTGGGTGACAAGTTCGTTGTTCTCCATCACGGTGACGGCATCCCTTTCTATTTCAATGACCTCATGGATGAGCGACTGGGGGACGGCAAAGATCTGATCTCCCGCAGCCACAATCAAGGCGTCGGCGATGGCGAGGGTCAGGGGCAGGCGGATGGTGAATCGCGTTCCCTTCCCCCGCTGCGTGGCAATATCCAGACTTCCCCCTAATTCCATAACGGCGTCCCGCACGACCGCCAGTCCCACGCCCCGGCCGCTGGTCAGATCCGCCTCGGTGCGGGTGGAAAAACCGGGAGTGCAAAGAATGTCGAGGACGTTATTCTCATCGGCTACCGCTCCTGCGTCGAGAATTCCCGACCGGTGGGCCTGGGCGGTGATTTCCTCCATATCCAGCCCCTTCCCGTCGTCCTCAACCTCCATGATTACCAGATCTCCCGCCGTTGCCGCCCGCAGGGTAAGACGTCCCTCCTCGGACTTTCCCGCGGCCAGCCTTCTCTCAGCCGCCTCCAGTCCATGACTGACGGAGTTGCGAACGAGATGGAGCAGGGGATCCATCATCCGTTCCACAATAAGTTTGTCTATCTCTGTTTCCTGACCCGATAAGGCCAGGGAGACCTGTTTCCGGTTTTCCCGTGCCGCATCCCGGACGACAAACTGCATGCGATTGAAAATCTCCCCCACCGGAACAAGACGGATGCGCATCACTGCCTCCCGAAGGTCACGGAGCTGGCGTTCCATGGCCAGGTTTGTTTCCTGGAGGGGTTGGAGCCGCGCAAGCGCCGTTTCACCTTCCAACCTCCTTAATCCTTCCTCCAGACGGGCGCGGCTGATTACCATCTCCCCGACGAGGCGCATGAGTTCGTCAAGGCGGGAGAGATCGATGCGGACGATGTTGGCGGGGGCGATGACGGGAGAGGCCGCAAAGCGCCCCTTGTCTTCCGGGGAGTGAGAAGCTCCGTCGGCTGATTGGACATCGTCTGCTCCGGGCGCGATCGTAGTTGGGGGAGCTGCGGCTGTTTCATAGGGTAGAAAGGTAAGCCCGTCTTCACCCCAGACGGCGGGGGGAGGATTATCGGCAGGTAAGGCAACCAGGAATTCGAAGGCGATGCCTCCCGAGGGCAGGACCCGGGGGGTGGCATGGATGAGCTTGCCGGCCCCTTCGAGACGGCTGCGGATAATATTGACGTTCAGATTGCGGGCGGCCAGCTCCCGGGAAGGAACGAACTCACACAACCAGAGGACGGCGCCCTGCTGTTGGGCCTTTTGCAGCAGATAAAGTTCCTCTTCCTTCAGATCCGGGGGTAAATATCCGGAGGGAGGCTGGGGCGGCCTCGGCGAGTCTGTTTTTCCCCGGTCATTTTCAACAGGGAGCAGCGACTTAAGGCGCGACAGTAAATCGCCTATATCAGGGGGAGGCTTCTTTTCCCGTTTTGCTGCAATGACCTGCTCCAGGGTATTGACGCCGGCGATCACTGCATCTATCGTCTCCTGAGAAAGGGATAACTTGTGCTTCCGGATGGCGCCCAAATAGCTTTCGATTTGGTGAGCGAGACGCTCGGCGTTTCTGATCCCGACCATGCCCGATAATCCCTTGATCGTATGAAAGCTTCGGAACAGTTCATCAAGAAGAGTCATGCTTGGTTGATCTTTCCCCTGGTCAGCCTCGAGATTCAGGATGTTCCGCCGGACGGCGGTTAAATGCTCGTCGCACTCGGCAAAGTAATCATCAAGAAAACTGTCCATCAGGGCGTCGTCGGGAGGCAAGTCGCTCATTTCCGACTCCTTTCTTCTGCCAGCAGGTCGGCGACCTGTTTTGACAGGGCAGCGGGGGCAAAGGGTTTGGTAAGATAAATGGCGGCGCCGGATTGCATGGCTTTTTCCCGGGACAGCGGATCACCCTTGGTAGTAAGCACGATTACGGGAATTTGCCGGTAGCGCTCATGGGACTGGACAAACCGCAACACATCCATGCCGTGCATATCCGGCATGTTCAAATCCAGGGTCATGAGGTCGATGGGATAGAGGGCCAACTGTTCGATGGCATCGAGGCCCGAGGCCGCCTCGTGAAATGAGACATCCTTCAGGGTGCCTAATGAGGCGATGACCATTTTCCGCAAGGTACGGGAATCGTCAACGATCAAAATATTCTTCATCATCCTTTTCTCCTGAAACAAAGCATGGATCAAATCCAGAAGCCGGACGTCCAGTTCCGCTTTCGTGACAAAACCGTCCGCTCCTACCTCTTGAGCCGCCTCGATATATTCGCGATTGTTGTACATGGTTAAAATGACAACCCGGGGCGGGGATGGCAGTTTTTTAAGTCGCGCCGCTACCTCCAGTCCGTTCATGCCGGGCATGGCCAGATCCACCAGCGTCAGATCCGGCCGCAGTTTTTCCGCCAGTGTCAGGGCGGCGGCGCCGGAGAGAGCGGCGCCGACGACATCGATGCCCTCGTCGCCGGTCAGATACCGGGCGGCAAAGTCCAGAAACTCGGGATTATCATCAACGAGCAGGGCCCGTATTTTTTTCTGTGGCATGTGGGGAAACTCCTAATCTTGACTGCCAGATTAAAAGAGTCAAAAAGGAAAAACAATCAGGACAATACCTGAGGTGGGCGGGAAATATACCTGAGGGAGAGAAGAGAGAAGTCAGGAGTCAGAATACAGGAGGTGACAGATGGATGATTTCAGTCTTCATCTTTCATTCATCGGTCTTCAGTATTTTCCTCCCCCTTCAAGGGGAGGGTCGGGGTGGGGATGGGGTTAATCCGTCGTCGCCAATCCGGAGCGGATGGCGAAGCGGACGAGGCCGGCCACTTCGTGGATGTCGAGACGGTCCATGAGCTGGGTCCGGTGGGTGTCCACAGTCTTGATGCTGAGATGGAGAAGATTGGCGATATCTTTGGTGGTATTCCCCTCGGCGATGAGTTGAAGAATTTCCCGTTGCCGGGGGGAAAGGGTGTCGATAAGGTTCGCCTCTCCGCCGGTGCGCCGGACATATTCGCTGATGACATGGCGGGACACCGGAGGGCTCAGATAGGTCTCGCCGCGCCGGACGGCTTTCATGGCCAGGGCCAGCTCTTCCGTGTCGGCGTCCTTGATAAGATAACCTACGGCCCCCGCCCGTAGGGCCTCCAGGACATAGGCCTCCGTCGTGTGCATGGAGAGGATTACAACCTTGACCTGGGGATGGGAACGGACAATCCGGGAAGTGGCCTCGATCCCGTTCATTCCTGCCATGGCGATATCGATGAGAACAACGTCTGGTCGGTGGATTTCCACCTGTTCCAGGGTCTCCCGGCCGTCTCTCGCCTCGGCGCATATTTCGACGCCCGGCAGTTCATTAAGCAGGGCCTTCATCCCCGCCCGGAAGAGGGCGTGATCGTCGGCCAATAATATGCGCAGTGGCTTCACCTGAAAATGTACCTCATCTAAAACCCCATCCCCACCCCCGTATCAAGTACGGGGCAGGCTCTAACCCTCCCCTTGAAGGGGAGGAACTCTTGAGATATTGTTATTGCTACCCCTTGTGTCAAGTGTGCGCAAAGACCAGCCCTTGAAGGGGAGGGAACTACGGTGGGGTCAGGGCAAATTCTATGTCAATCCGGCAACCCTGTCCCGCTGCCGTGTCGATACGCAATTTCCCGCCTGCTGACAGAATTCGTTCCTGCATGCCCAGCAGACCCAGATGGGCCCCCCGGATGGCCTTTTCCCGGATGGCGCCAAGATCAAAGCCGTCGCCGTCGTCGGTGACCGTAAGTTGTAACCGTTCCGGTGTTTGCCGGAGATCCACTTGCACCTGACTGGCCCGGGCGTGATGAAGGATATTCGTCAGGGCCTCCTGGACGACCCGGAAACAGGCTGTTTCCATGTCCACGGGGAGACGTTCGCCCGTCGTATCGGCGGAGAAATGGGGGGCGACGCCGGTGTCGTTCATCCGGTAGTCAATAAACCAGCGCAGGGCGGCGACGAGTCCCAGATCGTCAAGGATGGAGGGCCGCAGGTCATGGGACAACCGGCGGATCTGTTGGAGGGTTTGCCCCAAGGCCTCGATACTCCTGTCCAGAAGATTCTGATTGGTTTCGTGATCTGGTAAACGGCGTGATTGTTGTAGATTGACTTTGATAATCGACAGCATCTGTCCGATTTCATCATGAAGCTCCCGGGCGATGCGCCGCCGCTCCTCTTCCTGGACCTGCATGAGCTGGAGGGAAAGGGCCCGCATGCCTTCTTCCGTTTTTTGAAGCTTCTGTTCCGATTTTTTGTATTTCGTCAAATCCCGGACATTGCAAACCACCGCTTCGGCCTGACCGCGATCGTCAAGGATCGGCGTCAGAATGTATTCATATTGCCGGGGACCTTCCAGGGTGGGGAAATCGGTTTCCGCGGTGACCGGTCGGCCGGTGGTCATGACGGACCGGCGATGGGCGTCGAAAGGTTCCATGATCCCTTTGGGAAAGCCAAGATCACGCCAGTGCTTCCCGATCATGTCCGCCGGCTTCAATCCCAGGGCGCTTGCCCCGGACTTATTTGCGAAGAGATAGCGTCCGGCGGCGTCATACATGTAGATATGGTCTGCCGAGGCCGACAGGATATTTCCGAGCATCCTGGACTGTGCAGCAAGCTGATCGATCATGTGGTGCAGATTATTGATTTTATCTATTTCCATTCTCATTTCGCAAGCGAATTCATATATGCCGGACCTATTTTACCGATAAGGAAATCGGCAATGGCCTGGTCCCGCCCGGCGTGGGGATAAAAGACGATGGAATAGTGGTTGGCGCCCTCAACGTCAACCGTAAGGGCCTGACGGATCTGGCGGACCATTTTTTCAGCAGTCTCCACCGGCAGGACGACGTCCTCCTTGATGAATAGGCCATCAGTTGCCCGCATGATCAGGGTGGGGCAGGGCACTTTTGAATAGAGAGAGGCGATATCGGCCCTGGCCAGATTTTCCGCTTCTTCCCAGATATTGTCCGGGTTGATCCGGGAGCGGACACCCCCTTCCACAGCTATTATTTCATAACGGAAGTAGTTTTCCAGGGTATCCGTCCAGGGTTGGAAGAGGGGGGAATTTTTCAGCGGGGCTGCGTATTCCTCAAAGGAAGGGAAGACCTTGCCGAGGCGGGCCAGGGCGGGCTTGATGGCCTGATTTACCAGTTCCCACTGCTCCGGGGGGAGATCGCCGCCCCCGTCCACCAGGATCAGACGATCCATCCGTTCCGGATAAGCAGCGGCAAAGGCGAGGCTGATGTAGGCCCCCAGGGAATGTCCCATCAGGGTGATCCGGTCTATTTTCAGGTTGTCAAGGACGCAGCGGATATCCTCGCTATGGGCGGCGAGGGAATAACCCGTCGGCGGCTGGTCGGAATGCCCCCGGCCCCGGAGGTCCATGGCCATAAGGGGATGCGCTGTCTGGATAGATGCGGCCATTTGGCGCCAGCACTGGAGATTTGCCGACAGACCGTGTATGCAGAGGATGGCCCCCTGACTTGTTGCTTCAAAATCACACCAGGCGGCAAGCTGGATGCCGACGCCGTTGCCGGGGACTTTTTTCATTACGGGAAATGAATTCATGAGAAAACCTTTTTGTTTAGCCATATATCATTAGCGCTTCAACCGCGTCAAGGTGGTCATCCCATTATTCTCCTTGACAGATCAAACGTCGCCTTTCTATAATGCGCAAAATTTGAAAAGGATCAATAGCCGGGTCCCGTGCAACGGCGGATTGTAAACCCCGTCAGGTCCGGAAGGAAGCAGCGGTAGCAATAACCGACGTGTGCTACGGGGAAACCCGGCTATTCTTGTTTATATGACAACCCCCCCGGTGGAATATCTGGTCATGGCCCGAAAGTGGCGCCCTCAGGGATTTGAGGAGGTCGCCGGGCAGGATCATGTCATCCGCACCCTGCAGAATGCCGTCAAGCTCGACCGGATAGCCCATGCCTTTATCTTCAGCGGCCCCCGGGGAGTGGGCAAGACATCGGTCGCCCGGATTCTTGCCAAGGCCCTTAACTGTGAACAGGGGCCGACGCCGACGCCGTGCCAGGTGTGCACCCATTGCCGGGAGATTACCGAGGGGATTGCCCTGGATGTCCATGAAATCGACGGGGCCTCGAACCGCGGCATCGACGAGATCAGGGAACTAAGGGAAAATATAAAGTTTCTCCCCTCCTCTTCCCGTTTCAAGGTATATATCATCGACGAGGTCCACATGCTGACCAGGGAGGCCTTCAACGCCCTCCTCAAGACTCTCGAAGAGCCGCCGCCCCACGTGGTTTTCATCTTTGCCACGACGGAGACCCACAAGATCCCCGCGACGATCTTATCCCGTTGCCAATGTTTCGACTTTCGGCGCATCTCCCTGAAACAGATCGGAGACAACCTCAGAAAGATTGCCGCCGCCGAAGGGATCGCAATCAGCGACAAGGGGATCGCCTGGATTGCCGCCGCCGGCGACGGGAGCATGCGGGATTCCCAGAGCATCTTCGATCAGATCGTTTCCTATGCCGGGACCGCTATTGAAGACGAAAAAATTGAGGAAATACTTGGCCTTACCGACCGGCGGTTTGTGATCGCCATCGCTGAGGCCGTTCTGGCCCGAGATGCCGCTCAGTGCCTTAAATTGATCGATGAGGGCTATTATGCCGGTCTGGATATGCAGGTCTTTTATCAGATGCTCGTCGATCATTTCCGCAATCTTGTTTTAACCAAGGTCGTTGCCGGGGCGGAAGGCATCACGGAGATGAGTCAGGAGGACTGGTCCAGACTTCAGGAACAGACGGGAAAAGTTTCCCGGGAAACCTTGCAGCGCCTCCTGGAGATTCTCATGGCCGAAGAGGAGACGATGCGGAGAACCCAGAGCCCGCGCCTGGTTCTGGAGATGGCCCTGACCCGCATGGCCCACCTGGCGCCCCTGATCCCCATCGATGAGATCCTCGCCCGGATGGCGGCGCTGGAGCTAAGTCTGACATCCGGGGCCGCTGCAACGAGAGCAGACAATAAAATACAATTGCGACCGGTTCCGGAGATAAGGGAGCCGGGCGATGCCGGCGAGAACCGGGCGGTGGTCCGGGAACAGGCGATCACCGGTTATGGCGCGGGTGAAAAGGCAGGCGCTGTTAACCCTAAAGGGGATGAGTCCTGGGAAGGTTTCAAGGCCTTCGTGAAACAATCAAACCCCCCCCTATCGTCCAAGCTCGATACCGGGCAGTTGCTGACCCGGGAAAACGACCGCTTGACGGTGGGATTTCCGAAGACCTATGTCTTTTTTGAAGATATCGAGAAGCATCAGAAGGAGGCCATCGGCGAACTGGCCAGAAATTATTTTCAGCGCCCCGATCTGGAGATCAAGATCGAGGCCCTGGACATCGATGCTGCCGGAAACAACGGCAAAATGGCAAACGGGAACGTGAAAGGGCAACTGATTAATGATATCAGGCAAGAAGCCCTTAAACATCCGCTGGTCCAGAAGGTCATGGATATTTTTGAAAACGCCGAGATCCGTGATGTGATCCCCAGGCAGACTTTGACCGATGGAGAAGTGGAATAAATGGGGACGGTTCTATTTTTTCGCGAGAAAATAGAACCGTCCCCATTTATTCGACAGAAAATTTAGGAGGTAGGTAAGTTGGCCAATTTCGGTAATATAATGAAGCAGGCAAAGAAGATGCAGGAACGGATGGCCCGCCTGCAGCAGGAGCTGGAAACGAAGACCGTCGAGGCCTCTTCAGGCGGCGGGATGGTTTCCGTGGTCGTTAACGGTAAGTTTGAGATCATTTCCCTGAAGATCGAAAAGGATGTTGTCAGCGCTGAGGATGTAGAGATGCTTCAGGACCTGGTCATGGCGGCGGTCAACGAAGGCGTCCGCAAGGCCCAGGAAATGACCACCGCAGAGATGTCCAAGATTACCGGGGGGCTGAACATCCCCGGTTTGACATGACGGCGGGCGTCCATGTCCAAATACGCCCCGCCCATAGAACGATTGATTAAGGAACTGGCCCGTTTCCCGGGGATAGGTGAAAAAACGGCCGCCCGGCTTGCCAATTTCATTCTTCACGAATCTGTCGAGGATGCACGCCGTCTGGCCGAGAGCATCATTGAAGTTAAGGAGCGGATCCACCTTTGCCGGACCTGTTTCAATCTTACCGAGCAGGATCTCTGCTCCGTCTGCGCCGATCCGGCCCGGGACCGGGAGGTCATCTGCGTTGTTCAGGATCCCGACGCCCTCATTGCCATTGAAGCGACCGGTGAATTTCGCGGCTCCTACCACGTCCTCCATGGGGCCCTGGCGCCGTTGGATGGAATCGGTCCCGACGATCTCCACCTTCAGGAACTGCTCTCCCGGATAGACCGGCATACGGTCCGGGAGGTGATCATTGCCACCAACCCCGATGTACAGGGAGAATCCACCGCCCTGTTGGTCAACAAGATCCTCCAAAACCGGAATGTGGCCATCTCGAGGATCGCCATGGGCGTACCCATGGGGGGAGATCTTAAATACACCGACCGGATGACTCTTGGCAAGGCCCTGGAATTCCGGCGCGGGATGTGAACGGCTGAAAACAATGGGCGCAATCAGAGAGATCGACAGCAAGCTTATAACGGAAACAGTCAAACAGTTGTTTTTAGAGGCCAATACCTGCCTGGGCGGGGACGTCCTGGCAGCCCTGCAAAAATCTCTCGACCAGGAGGAATCGGCCCTTGGCCGTCAAGTCCTCTCCCGCATGCTGGAAAACGCCGCCGTTGCCAGGGAAGAAGCAGCCCCCATCTGTCAGGATACGGGACTTGCTGTCGTCTTCGCCGAACTTGGCCAGGATGTTCACGTTACGGGAGGACTTATCAGCGAGGCCATTACGGAAGGGGTTCGTCAGGCTTATGGCGAGGGTTTCTTCAGGAAATCTGTCTGTGATCCCCTGAGTAGAGCTAATACCGGCGACAACACCCCGGCAGTGGTTCATGTTGAACTGACCGCCGGCGACAGGATTCGTCTGACCGCAATGCCCAAAGGGGGCGGCAGCGAGAATATGAGCACCGTAAGCATGCTCCTGCCCACGGCGGGAAGGGAAGGGATCAGGCGGCATGTTGTCGAGGCGGTTTTGAAAGCCGGGCCGAACCCGTGCCCTCCCGTCATCGTCGGGGTCGGTATCGGCGGTTCCATCGAAGAGGCCCTGATTATTGCCAAAAAGGCCCTGCTCCGTCCTCTGGGCCAGCAGAACAACCGGGATGAACGTCTCAAAGATCTTGAACGGGATATTCTCGCTGACGTGAACCGCATGGGTGGCGGACCCCAGGGATTCGGCGGCAGTGTCTCCGCCCTGGCCGTTCATGTGGAAATGAAGCCCTGTCATATTGCCAGTCTGCCCGTGGCCGTAAATATCCAGTGCCATGTGGCGCGGCATCGGGAAGCCATCATATAGAAACATGCAAAATACGCGCTCCATAAAAACACCGTTGACCGATGATTTGTGTGCCAGTTTACAGGTTGGCGACATGGTCCTGTTGAGCGGCGAGGTCTTTGCCGCCCGTGATGCCGCTCACCGCCGCCTCCAGGAAACAATCCAGCGCGGAGAGGATCTACCCTTTGACATCCGGGGCGCGGTTATCTTTTACGCCGGTCCCTCGCCAACCCGTCCGGGGCGGATCATCGGTTCCATCGGTCCGACGACGAGTTACCGGATGGACCCCTTTGCCCCCCTGCTGATGGAGCAGGGGATGAAGGGCATGATCGGCAAGGGGAAACGGTCGCCCGAAGTCATTGCGGCTATGGAGCGTCACAAGGCCGTATATTTCGGGGCCATCGGCGGGATTGCCGCCCTGACGGCGCGATGTGTCCGCCGTGCTGACCTGGTAGCTTACGGGGACCTTGGACCCGAGGCTATCCTAAGACTTGAGCTGGTAGATCTGCCTGTCGTCGTGGTCAATGATACACAGGGCAGGGACCTTTACGATGAAGCCCTGCGACGTAAGACGCTTTGAATAATTCCATTTCAGCTTCCCTCCCGCCATTCCGGTGCGTCACCCCGGTGAAAACCGGGGCGGAATCCAGAGATAACTGGAATGAGTAAAAAATGCTGGATTCCGGATCAACCCCGGAATGACAGAACGAGGTTGAATGATCAGACCGGAACGGACTATTGAAAAACTGCAGCGAGGCGATAAGGTTGTCATTGCTGCCCTGGGAGACTCTCTTACCCAGGGATGGATGGTACGGCGCGGTTATATCCATTTCCTCCGGGAGATGCTCAAAGCGCGTTATCCCGCCAGCGCCCTGACTATCGTCCCCAAGGGCATCCCGGGAGATTCGGCGGACAACGGTCTGTACCGCTTGCGCTACGATATCCTTGAATATAATCCCGACTGTGTTTTGATTCAGTACGCCATCAACGACGCCTTCATGGGTTACACCGACCGGCAGTTCCGGAGGACGATCCAGGAAATAATCGAGGAAATACAGGCAGACGGGGATGCGGACATTGTCCTCGTGACGTCGAGCTATATCGGCGACAACACAGATGCGGAGATCATCGGGGAATTTTACCGCCAGTTGGAAGAGTTGGGCGGTATCTTCGGCCTGCCGGTCGCCATGGTTCATGAGTACTGGAAGATGAGGATAGATGAGGGCGCAGACTACCAGAGCCTTGTCCAGTACGACATGGTCCACCCCACCGAGGACGGCTATCGGTTCATGGCGGAGGCCATAGTTGCCCTATTTTAAGACAATCAGGGCGTCCACGGCGACAGGTTGGCCGTTGGGAAGGACCTTCAGGGGATTGATGTCGATTTCCTCCACCTCTTCATATTCAAGACCGATCTGACCGACGGCAATAAGGATCTCGGCCAGCGCCTCCCGTTCCACGGCTGCCTCACCGCGAAAGGCGTCAAGGATCTTTGCGGCCCTGATATCGGACATCATCGAGTGGGCATCCCCGGCTGTCAGGGGGGCGATGCGGAAAACCGTGTCTTTTAAAATCTCGGTGAGGACGCCGCCCAGACCGAACATGACGGCCGGTCCAAAATGGGGATCCCTGGTCAGGCCGCAGACCAGCTCCCTGACTCCGCCGACCATTTCAGATACGATCAGCGCTTCGCAACCGGGAATCTTCAGGAGCCTGCCAGCCTCCGCTTTTATTTCTTCCGGTGTCTTCAGATTGAGTGCGACGCCCCCGACTTCCGTCTTATGGGTGAGGCCGGCGCCGGTGGCTTTCAGGACTACGGGATAGCCCATTCCTGCTGCGGCCGCGACGGCGTCATCGTCATCGGTTACGCGGACGTCCCGGGAGACGGGGATTCCGAAAAGGGCCAGGAACTTCTTGGAGTCGTATTCGCTCAGGGTTTTGCCGCCCTTGGCAAGGGCGTCTCTTATTATCTTTTTAGCTTCTATCATTAACTTATCCTCATTTAACCCATCCCCACCCCGACCCTTTCCTTGAAGGGGAGGGAGAAAATCATCCTATTGATTCATCCTGAGAAGGGGAGGGGAAAATCATCCTTCTGATTCTTCCCTCGGAGGGGAAGGTGAATTTCTTTTACGAAGCCATTAAAGTTTTGTTTGCTCATAGAAGAGACAGGGCGGCTTGTCAATATTTTTTCCAGGAATCAGTTTTTTACCATTGACACGTTTTGCCATTTTTAGTACTGGAAGCTACATTTTTGTTTCCGCAGGACATACCAGAAAAATTGGAGATAGGTGATCATGATTGAAATAAGGTGGCACGGAAGGGGAGGTCAGGGCGCGGTCACGTCCGTCGAGCTGTTGGCGCTGGCGGCGATCGAAGAGGGAAAATACGCCCAGGGTTTTCCGGCGTTTGGTCCGGAGCGCCGGGGGGCGCCGGTCATGGCATATAATCGTGTGTCGGAGAAACCCATTAAGATCCGGTCAGGAATCTATCACCCCGATGTGGTGGTTGTTCTCGATCCGTCTCTGGTGGGACTTGTGAACGTCACGGACGGCCTGAAACAGGATGGCCTGCTCATTATCAATACCTCGAAACCGGCGGAGACGCTCAGGGAACAGCTCAAATACAAAGGCAAGCTGGCGACCGTCGATGCAACCCACATCGCCCGGGAGGAGCTTGGCGTTCCCATTGCCAACACCACGATGCTGGGAGCGGTCATGAAGGCAACCAAGGTTCTGAAGCTGGAATCCCTGGACGAGCCCATCGAGGAGCGGTTTGGGAAAATTGCGTACAAAAACAAGAATGCCCTTAAGAGGGCCTATAAAGACGTCAAACTGGCAAAGTAAAACATTATTGAGGTGTTTTCCATGAAACAGAAGAAATGGCCGGAAGCCTGGCAGGATGTCACCCCCGGTTGCATGGTGTTCGAACCCGGGAACGCCAGTACTTATAAAACGGGAAGCTGGCGTGCCCAAAGACCCATCTGGGACAATAAGAAGTGCATAAAATGCGGCATCTGTTATATATTCTGCCCTGAAGCATGCGTCTCCGAGACTCCGGAGGGGTTCTTTGCGGCGAACCTGGATTACTGCAAAGGCTGCGGCATCTGCGCCCATGAATGCTGGCCCCAGGCTATCGTCATGTTGGAAGAGGAGGTGTGACCATGGGTAAACGTATTGGCATGGAAGTAGGAATCGCGGCAGCGGAGGCCGTGGGGCTATGCAACATCGATGTGGCCGCCGTTTATCCCATCACCCCTCAGTCACATATCGCCGAACATTTATCGGACATCGTTCATGACGGACGGATTGACGCCGAGTTCATTACCGTGGAATCGGAACATTCATCTATAAGCGCCTGCGCCGGCGCCTCGGCAACGGGAGCCCGGGTCTATACGGCCACCAGTTCCCAGGGCCTCATGTATATGCATGAGGTGCTCCCCATCGTTTCGGCCATGCGGCTGCCTGTGGTCATGGGCAACGCCAACCGCGCCATTTCCGGCCCCCTGAACATCTGGAACGATCATTCGGACATCATGAACCAACGGGACTGCGGCTGGATCGTCATGCATGCCGAGAACGGCCAGGAGGTCATCGATATGACCATCCAGTCTTTCAAGATTGCGGAACATCCCGACGTCATGTTGCCGACGGTCCTCAATATGGATGGATTCCAGTTGACCCACATGATCGAGCCCCTCGAATTCCCTACTCAGGAAGAGGTAAACAAGTTCCTTCCCGACCGGGTTCCCTATGCCACCCTCCATCCGGATAAGCCTGTATCCATGGGGTGCTTCAATATGCCCGACATATTTACCGAGACGATGAAGGTGAAAGATGCGGCCCTGATCAATTCCAAAAAGACGATAATCAAGATCTGGAATGAATGGGGCAAACAGTTCGGGCGGAACTACAAACCGGTGGAAACCTATAAGAGCAAGGGGGCGGAAACGCTGATTCTGACCATAGGCTCCATGGGTGAGACGGCGTCGGTTGCCGTCGATGAAATGAAAAAAGCGGGTAAGTCCGTCGGCCTCGTGAAACTGAGGCTCTGGCGGCCCTTCCCTCTCGATGAACTGCGCGCCGCGATCAAAGGTTGCAAGACCCTGATCGTCATGGATCGCTCCGTAACCTTCGGCGGTATCGGCGGTCCCGTAGCAACGGAAATCAAATCGCTTATTTATCACGATAAGGATCGGCCCCGCATCGTTAATTACCTAATGGGGCTCGGAGGCCGGGATGTAACGGTGGAGGATTTTATTGCCATGGTGGAGCGGGCGGCCAAAAAGAAGGATGAAACCTATGAATTTTATGGGGTGAGGGAATGATGAACACCGTAGAGAATTTTGAAATATTTGCACCTAAGCTCATTGACAAAAGAGAATTATTCAGCCCCGGGCACCGCGCCTGCCAAGGTTGCGGAGAGGTCCTGGCTCTCAGGCTGATCATGAAGGCCCTGGGAGAGGATACCGTAGTTTCCAATGCCACGGGCTGTATGGAGATTATCTCCACCGCCTATCCCCAGACGGCCTGGGAAGTTCCCTATATCCATGTGGCCTTTGAAAACGCCGCGGCGGTGGGCTCCGGAGTGGAGGCAGGGCTCAAGGCCCTCCGCAGGAAAGGCAAGATTGCCGACCGGTATGTTAAATCAGTCGCCATCGCCGGCGACGGCGGGACGGTGGATATCGGGCTGCAGGCCCTTTCCGGGGCCATGGAACGGGGACATGACATGACCTTCTTCTGCCTGGACAACGAGGCCTATATGAACACCGGCATTCAGCGTTCCAGTGCGACGCCCTTCATGGCGGCCACAACGACATCGCCGGCCGGCAAGGCCATCAAGGGGCAGCGAACAGGCAAGAAGAATGTTCCCGAGATTATGGTTGCCCATAGCATCCCCTACGTGGCCACCGCCTGCCCGAGCTATCCCATCGATCTGATGAACAAGGTGGAGAAGGCCAGAAATATTAAGGGTCCGGCTTATGTCCATGTCTTTTCCGTCTGTCCGACAGGATGGCGGGGAGCTTCCAATGAAACCATCAAGCTTGGCCGTATGGCTGTTGAGACAGGATTTTTCCCCCTCTATGAGGTGGAAAATGGCAAATATCGCCTCACCATAGAATATCCCGAAAAGCGGCGCCCCATGGAAGACTACCTGAAGCTGCAAGGACGGTTCCGCCATCTCGATCCTGCGGATATCGCCAAGGTTCAGGCCCTGGTGGACAAGGAATTCCGGAAACTTATGCACAAGGTGGAAACATCGGCGCCGTGGATCTGACAACCGGCGGGCAGATGAACGGAATCATTCACAATTCATGAAATCAAGATAAAGGTGACGGAAGCATGAATACAGTGGCATTTAGCAGTTGGAACGGAAAGATCATAGATAACAGGACCTCGGGAAAAGGGACGGGCAAAGCGAAGAAGCCCGCGGAAGCAGCCTTTCCTGCGGCGTTAGATGGTCAGAGCTATGGCGCCCTCATGGGCTGGAACGGTCTGGTGGTCGTCGATCCGAAGGCGGATGTGGTTGCACTCACCCTTGCCTATCTCGGGGAGGCAAGAAAGCTCTCCTGTGGCGAATGCTCCGTCTGTATGATCGGCATCGACCGGGTCCGGGATATTTTGCAGGGATTGTCTGAAGGGAAGGTGACATCCAAGGATCTCGCCGAAATCGAAGAGATAGTCAAAGGTGTCATGGTCAACAGCAAGTGCAATTTCGGCCGCGCCTCGGCCCTGACCCCTGTCCTCGATGCCGTAAAATATTTCAAAGCCGGTTTCCTGGAGGCGGGGAAGACGACGACGGCAAAGAAGGGTGCCGAAAAGGCATTTCAGTCGGCAGTGACGGCTCCCTGTATGAATGCCTGTCCGGCTACATTGGATATTCCCGGGTACATCGAGCTGATCCGGAACAATAAATTCAAAGAGTCACTTGATCTCGTCAGGGAACGCTGCATTCTTCCCGGCGTCATCGGCCGTGCCTGCACCCATCCCTGCGAAGAGGCGTGCGTACGCAAGGACATGGACGGTTCATTGGCCATTCGTCTCCTCAAGCGGGCGGCGGCGGACCAGGACCTTCAGGGAGGCAGCGCCCTGCCCGCTCCCAAAGAAGAAAAAAAGGAAAAAATCGCGGTTATCGGCGCCGGTCCCGCCGGTTTGGCGGCGGCCTACCATCTACGCCTCATGGGTTATGGCGTAACGATATTTGAGGCCCTTCCCAAAGCGGGAGGCATGGCAGCGGTGGGCATTCCCGATTACCGTCTCCCCAAAGACATCCTCAATCACGAAATCGATCTGATCAAGCGGATGGGGGTCGATATCCGGTTTAACAGCAAGGTGGAAGCCCTGGATGCGGTCGATTTTCAGAAGCAGGGTTATGCTGCCGTTTTTACGGCCATCGGCGCCCATGTGGGGACAAAAATAGGATGCAAAGGGGAAGAGATTGCTTCGGACGATGTCCTTCAGGGAGCGGATTTTCTGAGGGGCCTAAGTCTCGGTAAAAAGACGAACCCCGTGGACAAGGTAGTGATCATCGGCGGCGGCAACGTGGCCCTCGACTGCGCCCGCAATTGTCTCCGTTTGGGATTTAAAAACGTTGAAATCGTTTACAGACGTTCCCGAGTTGAAATGCCGGGCTCCCGGGAAGAAATAGAAGAAGCCGCCCACGAGGGTGTAAAGTTTACTTATCTGACCGCTCCCGTCGGGATTGTTCGCAAGGCGGGCAAGGTGACGGCCATTGAATGTGTCAAAATGAAGCTTGGGGAGCCCGACGAAAGCGGCCGGAAAAGACCGATTCCCATAAAAGGCTCCGAGTTTACCCTGAAGACCAACATGGTGATTGCCGCCACGGGCCAGAAACCCGATCTCGGCCTGTTCACAGGTAAGGATAAGGGGACAATGACCACTGCCTGGGGGACTATCAAAGCCAATCCCGTCAGTTGTTCCACGGCGGTGACAAGGGTATTTGCCGGCGGCGACTGTGTAAGCGGTCCGGCCACCTTGATCGAGGCCCTGAATATGGGTAACAAGGCGGCAAAAAGTATCGACGCATACCTCCAGGGAAAGACGTTTGTCGATGAACTCTCCTTTGAAGGCATCGACGTTGGCCAGCAGCGGGATATGGGTTTTATTCCCCAGGCGAAGAGCGGAGAGGTTAAATTTCTTGATGTCGCCGAACGCCTCACGGGGTTTGCCGAGGTCGAAGGCGGTTTCAGCGCCGACGCCGCCATGAAGGAGGCCCAGCGCTGCCTGAGGTGTTATCGCCTTATGGTATGGCAATAGATCCTGGATAATAGAGAACAATTTCATAGGATAGAGGAAAAGTCATGGCGAAGATGATTATCAATGGGCGTGAAATACAAGCGAAAGCGGGCGCTACGGTGCTGGAGGAAGCGAGAAATCTGAAAATCGATATCCCGACCCTTTGTTACCACAAGGATCTCAGTTCTTTTGGCGCCTGCCGGTTATGTACGGTAGAGATCAAGGTCAACGGCAAATGGCAGCTTGCCGCTTCCTGCCAGACAGGAGCAGTTGAAGGCATGGAAGTTAAGACCGATACGGAAAAAGTCCGGGAAAGCCGGAAACTGGCTGCAGCCCTGCTGTATTTCCGCTATCCCCAGACTGCGGCAGTACGGGATATGGCGGCTAAGCTCGGAGTTGACGTCCAGGCCGCGGTGACCGAAAGCCGGGATTGCATCCTCTGCGGACTTTGTACCAGGACCTGCCATGAAATCGTCGGGGTCGACGCCTTGAAGTTCAAGGACCGTGGTCTGGCCAGGGACGTCGATGAGCCGGAGATCGAATTTACCCCTTCCGCCTGTATCGGTTGCGGTTCCTGTGCTTTTGTCTGCCCCACGGGTTTTGTTCGCATGGAAGCTGTAGACGGCAAGCGGATTATCTGGGACAAGGTATTCAAGATGGCGGCTTGCAATGTCTGTGGAAGGTATTTCGCACCTGTGGAGCAGCTTGAATTTATCAGCAAAAAAACAGGCGTGGCGGTAAGCCAGTTGATGACCTGTGTTAGCTGTCGCTGAGAAGCAAAAAACAGATTGACAAAAAGACCGCCTTGCATTACAAGGCGGTCTCGTTTTTCTTAACCGACATGTTCCTCAGTAGCTCAGTCGGTAGAGCAGCTGGCTGTTAACCAGCGGGTCCGTGGTTCGAGTCCGCGCTGAGGAGCCAATAAATAAAAGGGGTTAGCCGAATGATGGTTAACCCCTTTTTCTTTGTAAGCTCATTCTCTCCCCACCCTTTTACCACTCTTTTACCATTTTGGAATTTAATAGAAGACATTCAATAACGATATCGTCCCAAGTGCCGGTGAGTGGTACTGCATAATCCCATAATCGTCCTCGCGGAATCATGGTGGTTAATGATTGACAAATAGATGTAATTGGTGCGAATATGCCGACGATCCAGGCAGTCCAATCCAAACCTCCATTAACATGATAAGGTCTTGTATATGGTGGCAATAATCAGAGCCCCGCAGCTTATCAGAGCCTGTAGATACAATCAGATAGATAAGGAATAGGCGCCCATGTTTGAACAAGCATTCAAAAACATAGACGACATCCTCTGGAAAGAGGCGGGATGTACAACGGAACTCGATTATACGGAGCAAACTTCCTGGCTTCTCTTCCTGAAATACCTCGACGGGCTGGAGCAGGACCGCTCCGATGAGGCTGCGCTGGAAGGGAAAACATACACCTACATCCTCGACAAACCCTACCGCTGGGATACATGGGCTGCGCCCAAGGGAAAGGATGGAAAGCTGGACCACAACAAGGCCATGTCCGGCGACGACCTCCGTGATTTCGTCAATCTGAAGCTATTCCCCTACCTGCACGGTTTTACACAGAAGGCCAGCGCCTCGAACACTATCGAATACAAGATCGGTCAGATCTTCGCGGAGATTAAGAACAAGATCCAGAGCGGCTATAACCTGCGTGAGATCATCGACCACATCGACGAACTGCGTTTCCGCTCCCAGACCGAAAAGCACGAACTGTCTCACCTTTACGAAGCCAAGATCAAGAACATGGGCAATGCGGGTAGGAATGGCGGCGAGTATTACACCCCGCGCCCACTCATCCGCGCCATCGTGCAGGTGGTCAAGCCACGGATCGGTGAACGCATCTACGACGGCGCTTGTGGCTCCGCCGGCTTTTTGTGCGAGTCGTTTGTTTACCTGAAGCAGGAGAACCCCAATCGTACTACCAATCAGGATCGTGTGCTTCAAGAACGTACCTTTTACGGCAAGGAGAAGAAGTCCCTCGCCTTTGTCATTGCGATTATGAACATGATCCTGCACGGCATTGACGCCCCAAATATCCTGCACACCAACACGCTCACCGAGAACCTTGCCGACGTACAGGAGAAGGACCGCTATGACGTTATACTGGCCAATCCGCCCTTCGGTGGCAAAGAACGTAAGGAGGTCCAGCAGAACTTCCCCATTCGCACCGGAGAAACCGCCTTTCTTTTCCTCCAGCACTTTATTAAGATGATCAGGGCGGGAGGGCGTGGTGGTGTGGTGATCAAGAATACCTTCCTTTCCAACACTGACAATGCCTCCACGAGCCTTCGCAAGCTGTTACTGGAGAGTTGCAACCTGCACACTGTCCTCGACTGTCCCGGTGGCACCTTTTTGGGCGCCGGTGTGAAGACGGTGGTGCTTTTTTTCGAGAAAGGCGCACCAACTCGTAAAGTCTGGTATTATCAGCTATGCCCTGGCCGCAACATGGGTAAGACCAACCCGCTCAACGACGACGACCTTGCCGAGTTCATCGAATTACAGAAAACCTTTGCTGATTCTCCCAAGAGTTGGAGTGTGGACATCAAGACGATAGACCAAACCACCTTTGACCTCTCCGTGAAGAACCCCAACGGTGGCGAGGAAATCACCCACCGTAGCCCACAGGACATCATGGACGAAATCGCCGCGCTGGACGCCGAGAGTGCGGAAGTGCTGAATAAGATTAAGGAGTTGTTATGAAGGAGGATCAGGCCATGCATGACATTCGGTGGAAACAGCGTTTTAACAACTACCTCAAGGCATTTCAGACGCTTGTTGAGGCGGTGGAATTGGCCCGTTCACGCGAATTAACCAACCTCGAACAACAGGGATTGATTCAGAGTTTTGAGTTCACCCATGAGCTCGCCTGGAATGTATTAAAAGATTATTTGGAGGATAAAGGGATCGTAGGATTAATTGGCTCCAAAGATGCGACGCGTGAAGCGTTCAAAAATGGTCTGATCGAGCAAGGCGAGGACTGGATGAAAATGATAGAAGCTCGCAACAAAACCACTCACACCTACGACCTCAAGATCGCTAAAGCGTTTGCCGATGATATCCTGGAACGGTTTTATCCTGCCTTTGAGAGTATGGCGAAAAAATTCACGGCGCTTCATGATCAGGAAGAGACGAACTCATGAAATATGGGTTGACGGAAACAACAGTCGAAAAAATCTGTTCTGTCTTCACGTGTTTCCCGGAGATTGAGAAGGTGATTCTGTATGGATCTCGCGCCAAGGGAAACTTCAAGACGGGATCGGACATTGATTTGACGCTCTGCGGTGAGGCGCTAACATCAGATTTGTGCTCGACGATAGCATCGGCGCTGGATGATCTGATGTTGCCCTACACCATTGATCTATCAGCTTTCAATCAACTGAATCATGAGGAGTTACTGGAGCATATCGAACGTGTGGGTGTGGTGTTCTATGAGCGAGCCGGGCAGGTGCTGCCATGAAGAAGGGGTGGCAGAGAATGACCATCGGTAATGTCTGCGATGTGGTAAACGGCGGTACGCCTAAGACCGGGGTCTCTTCATACTGGGATGGGCCTCATCAATGGATTACCCCGGCAGAAATGGGGAAACGCAGCAGCCCATACATTGATCGAACCGAGCGAACCATCACCGATGAGGGCCTTCAAAATAGCTCTGCTCGTCTTCTGCCACCTCACTCGGTTATCTTGTCTTCCCGTGCCCCAATCGGTCACTTAGTCATAAATACCGAGCCGATGGCTACGAACCAAGGCTGCAAGGGTTTAATCCCCGGCGGTCGTATCGACAGCAAGTTTCTCTTCTACTACCTTACCAGCATCGTCGCTTTGCTTAATGATCTTGGAACCGGCGCAACTTTCAAGGAGCTATCCGGTAGCAAAATGAAAGAGGTCGTTGTTCCGGTCCCCCCGCTTCCCGAACAGCAGCGGATCGTCGGCATCCTCGATGAAGCGTTTGAGGGTATCGCCACTGCAAAAGCCAACGCCGAAAAGAACCTCCAAAACGCCCGTGCCCTCTTTGAAAGCCACCTGCAATCTGTCTTCACCCAGCGAGGCGAGGGGTGGGTAGAGAAGACGTTTGGAGATGTATGTGGGAAGATAACAGATGGAGAGCATCTTCGTCCCAAAATGACACAAAGCGGCGTTCCATTCCTATCAGCGAAAGATGTGTTGGATAATGGCGTCATTTTCTCCGATTGTCTTTACGTTTCAGAGGTAGATGCAAAGAAGTTTCGCAAGAGGTGCGATCCAGATATAGGCGACATCCTGATGGTTAGCCGTGGTGCGACTGTCGGAAGAACCTGTATCGTAAATACAGATAGAGTATTCTGCCTGTTGGGTAGCGTCATCTTGCTGAAGATTGGCGACGATGTTCTTTCACCGCTCATCAAGTACTATTTGAAGAGTCCGCTTGTCCGGCAAAGGCTTATGGGCCTATCTGAAGCCTCCGCGCAACAGGCTATCTACTTACGGGACATCAAACCGCTGGGTATCTGTTTCCCTAAAGCTATTGATAAACAACAGGAAATTATTGATAGGCTTGATGCCCTTAACGAAGAAACCCAACGCCTCGAATCAATCTACCATCAGAAACTCACTGCGCTGGAGGCGTTGAAAAGGTCTCTACTGAACGACGCTTTCATGGGTGCATTGTAGCAAGACACAATGTAGGAAGACACTTGCAGAAATAACACAGCTCAGATATACTGCCCAAACTATGGAACGTATTAAGTCGATAAATCCAGAACGTGTTGCATGGTGTTGTGCTGATTACGGCATCACTCCGGACGATCTTGCGTCTGAACTCAATATCGCGGCGAGCAGCATTGAACGGTTAATGGCGGGCGAAGATGGCATAACGTTCAGCCAATTGCGTAAGTTTGCTGAGTATTTTGGCAGGGGAGTATTTTTTTTTCTGGAGTCTGGACCCGTTGATGGGGATCAGGTGCATACGCCACAATTCCGTACACTTGCCAACCAGAAACTGGAGTTGTCCACTAACCTCAAGAAGTTGATCGAGAGAGTGGAAAAACAGCGGGCGGTATACCTGAGCCTGCTTGAAGATCTTGATGAAACGGAACAGTTGAGATTCAACCCGCCAAAACTACCTCGTAAAGATCTACGGGAGGCAGCCCACATTGCACGTAAGTGGCTGGGTCTGGCCGAAGAAAACAACTTTGATACTTACCGTGTAGCAGTTGAAGCAAAGGGCGTGTTGGTATTTCGCAGCAATGGCTATAACGGGAAGTGGCAGATTCCCAAGCAGAACCCAATTCTTGGTTTTACCCTGTACGATTTGATCTGCCCGGTGATTGTCATTAAAAAACAGAATTCGGAGTCTCAGCAATCGTTCACTCTCATGCACGAACTGGGGCATCTTTTACTTCATAAGACCAGTTCTATTGATGATGAGCACGATATGCAGTCCCACGAAGGCCGTGAACGTGAAGCCAATGTTTTTGCCGGTCATCTATTGGTTCCTGATGATTTCCTTGTGAACATTCGGGATGCACAGCGCCCCAACGATGTAGCTCAATACGACGAATGGCTTACACAGCAACGTAGGGCATGGGGCGTGAGTGGTGAGGTGATTTTGCGCCGTTTACTGGATTCTGGCCGTCTGCAACAAGGCCAATATGGCGCTTATCGGCTATGGCGTGCTAAATTGCCTATCATTGAAGCAGAAAGTGGAACTCGGATGTATCGTTATCGCGAGCCCAAGCATGTGTTTGGCGACACTTTTGTGCGAACAGTTTTAGATGCACTGAATGCCCGTCATATCACACTTGCCAAAGCAAGCAGTTATCTCGACAGCCTGAAGATCAAAGACCTGCATCAGTTGGAGAATTTCTATGCAGGTTTTTGATGCGTCATCTATGATCTACGCTTGGGATAACTACCCGGTAAATCAGTTTCCGGGCATGTGGGAGTGGATGGCAACGCAGATTGAGGAACAAAGGCTGGTCATGCTAAATGTGGCTTTTGAAGAAGTAACAAACAAAGCACCTGAGTGTGGTAAGTGGTTAGAAAAAACGATATTAAGCAACTTGAAACTACTAACGAGATTTTGCAGGAAGCCTTGAGGATAAAGAAACTGCTTGGCATTGATGGCGACAAATACCACGCCAAAGGAGTTGGGGAAAGCGATTTGTTCATCATCGCAACAGCAAGAGTGAACAAAGCAGGCTTGGTTTCGGACGAAAAACGTCAAAATGCGTTACTCAAAGAGCCCACCAAGAGGAAAATTCCGGCAGTCTGCGCTATGAAGGAGGTTAATGTTCTTTGCATAAATTTTCTTGAGTTTATCAAGCGTTCTGATGAGGTATTTCGTTAGGGGATGATATTTGTACCAGATAAGAAGGGGTGCGGGTGAACGAATCCGAGACCAGAGCCGAACATATCGACCCCGCCCTGAAAGCAGCTGGCTGGGGAGTCGCCGAGGGTAGCAAGATCCTCCGTGAGTATCCTATCACACCGGGCCGTATCGAAGGACTCGGGCGGCGTGGTAAGCCTCTCATTGCCGACTATGTGCTGGTGTATCGTAACCACAAGTTGGCAGTGATCGAAGCCAAAGCATGGGACAAGCCGCTGACCGAAGGCGTAGGTCAGGCCAAGGACTACTCAGAAAAGATAGCCGTACGCTTTGCCTATGCTACCAATGGACAGGGTATCTACAGCGTTGACATGCAGACCGGCAAGGAAGGCGAGTTGCCGTGCTACCCCACACCGGACGAACTCTGGAATCTGACCTTTGCCGAACAGAATGCCTGGCGTGACCGCTTCGCCGCCGTGCCGTTCGAGGATAAGGGCGGTTCACACCCCAGCCGTTACTATCAAGACATCGCTGTAGAGCGGGTGATGGAGGCTATTGCGGGGGATCGACAAAAGATTCTGCTCACACTAGCCACCGGCACGGGCAAAACATTTATCGCATTTCAGGTTGCTTGGAAACTATTCCACAGTCGTTGGAACCTGAGCCGTGAACCTTCGCGCCGCCCGCGTATTCTCTTTCTCGCTGACCGCAACATCCTCGCCAACCAGGCATACAACGCCTTCTCCGCATTTCCGGAAGACGCAATGGTGCGGATCGTACCAGACGAAATCCGCAAAAAAGGCAAGGTGCCCAAGAACGGCAGCATCTTCTTTACCATCTTCCAGACATTTATGAGCGGGCCGGCCCTTCGATCCTTCGACAAGCTCAGGACGAACGGTCGAGCAGCCGAACCACAGTCCCAGCCCGAACGGACCTTCTATTTTGGCGAATATCCGCCCGACTTCTTCGACTTCATTGTCATTGATGAGTGTCACCGTGGCGGCGCAAACGATGAGAGCAACTGGCGCGGCATTCTGGACTACTTCGCCCCCGCTGTACAGATGGGCATGACTGCCACGCCCAAGCGCAAGGATAACGTGGACACCTACGCCTACTTCGGTGATCCGGTCTATATCTACTCGCTCAAGGAAGGTATCAACGACGGTTTCCTGACGCCCTTCAAGGTGAAACAGATTTCTACGACGCTCGACGATTATGTCTATACGCCAGACGATACGGTTATCGAAGGTGAGATCGAGGCGGGAAAGCGGTACGAGGAAACCGACTTTAATAGGATCATAGAGATCAAGGAGCGGGAGAAGAAGCGGGTCGAAATCTTTATGTCGCAGATAGATCAGACAGAAAAGACTCTGGTGTTCTGTGCCACGCAGGTTCATGCGCTGGCTGTGCGCGACCTCATTAACCAGATGAAGACGAGTAGTGACCCGAACTACTGCCAAAGGGTAACAGCCGACGACGCTGCACTCGGTGAGCAGCATCTGCGCGATTTTCAGGACAACGAGAAGACCATCCCGACCATCTTGACCACATCGCAGAAACTTGCCACCGGCGTGGATGCTCGTAATATCCGTAACATCGTCCTCATGCGCCCGATTAACTCGATCATTGAGTTCAAGCAAATCATCGGGCGGGGGACACGGCTTTACGATGGCAAGGACTATTTCACCATCTACGATTTCGTGAAGGCCCACCATCATTTCAGCGATCCGGAATGGGACGGGACACCGTTGGGTGAGGAGCCATGCGAGAGATGCGGTTGTTACCCCTGCCGGTGCATCAGGGAACCCCTGCCGCCCTGTCTGCTTTGTGGCAAGCGGCCTTGCGAATGCCCGAAAGAGGAGCCATGCCCCAAATGCGGCCGACGCCCCTGCGTGTGTAAAAAAAAGGCAAAGGTAAAACTCGCCGACGGCAAAGAGCGGACTATTCAGCACATGATGGTGACAAGTTTCTGGCATCCTGACGGGACACCTATGTCGGCCCAGCAATTCATGGAAATGCTATTTGGCAAGCTGCCGGATTTCTTCAAGGATGAAGAGGAACTTCGAGCATTGTGGAGTGCCCCGGATACCCGCAAGAAGCTGCTGGAGGGGCTTGCTGAAAAGGGCTTCGGCAAGGATCAATTGACTGAAATGCAGAAGATCATCGACGCGGAGAAGAGCGACCTGTTCGACGTGCTGGCCCACATCGCTTATGCCATGCCACCGCTCACCCGTGAAGAACGTGCTACGAAGGCCAAAGTGATTATCAGCACCCTCTTCAACAGCAAGCAGAACGTTTTCCTTGATTTTGTGCTATCTCACTATGTCAGTGTCGGAGTGGAGGAACTTGACCAAGGCAAACTAAACCCGCTACTGCGGTTGAAATATCATGACTCTATTGCAGATGCTGTGGCTGATCTGGGAAGACCGGACGAGATTGGCAAGGTATTTTCTGGTTTCCAGAAGTACCTGTATCAGCAAAATGCCGTGGCATGAGAAGCGGAATCCGGGGAAAACATGCTAATTTCTTATCGTGGTATCAGTTCAATCTTGAGTTTACAACCTACCGCCTCGGCATACCGGCGTAATGTGGCAATGGATGGGGAATGCTTCTTACTCCCCCCTCCGGCCTCGATCCTGGCCACGGCAGGCGCTTTCGTTCCCATGCGGGCGGCAATTTCCACCTGGGTGAGTCCTGATCGTTTCCGGGCCTTCAGGAATTCATCGAAAAGGGCGAATTCATCTTCCAAGTCATCATATGCGGCCTTGACTTCGGGATCGGAAAGCATTTTTGCTACCATTTCGTCATGCGTTAGCATATCTTATCACAACCTCCTTCATTTGTCTTCGCGCCGTTTCCAATTCGTTCGGCGGCGTATGCGGGGACTTTTTGATAAAGCTGTGCAGCATCACTATTTTCCGTCCAATAACGGTACAATACATCACACGGGCAATCCCTTACATGCTTTTCAACCGCCTGCATGACATATGCTTTACATTATCAAGTGTATATTTTGCAAAGTTTACAACCTTCCCATCAAACTGGCAGGGCATGTTGCTGGAGGATATTACCTTGTAAAATTTGCATATGAGGAAAAATGTCCATTTATAAGGAGTTCCCTTGCCTACAATTGCCAAGATCTCTGATTGCTTCAGGTCTGTTAACTTTTTCTTGATATTCATCACTTGATAAATCCTATGTACTCATGTATTAAAAGCCGTCCTTTAATAACAGTTTGTAATAATGGCATAGCATCAGCATATTAGCTGTGTTGCCGGGGTTTGAGTCTCCAGGAGAAACCAAATGAACCAGGTGAAATATTTTGCGTGCATATCATTGATTACGTTAGTTAGTTTTTTTATCTTTGGCGAGAGCCTGTCATCGGAAAAGACGCCGGTTACAGAAAATGTGGTCAAAGGAGAGCAAGGGAAGGTTGCTAAGGAAGAGGCTTTGATCAAAGAAAGATACCCGAATGCGATTCGTACTTCATCAGGCCTGCTGTATATTATCTTACAGGAAGGAAATGGTGTATCGCCAACTAGCGGAGCGCTCGTAGAGGCTCATTATACCGGCAGGCTACTTGATGGAACTAAGTTTGACAGCTCGGTGGATCGAGGAAAACCACTCATGTTTCTGGTTGGGAGAGGTGAAGTAATCAAAGGTTGGGATGAGGCTTTTCTTTCGATGAAAAAGGGAGAAAAACGCATTCTCATCATACCACCTGGTCTGGCTTATGGCGATAAAGGTATGGGAACAATCCCATCCAATGCAACTTTGATTTTTGAAGTGGAACTTATTAATTTCCTCAAATAACTAAGCATCAAGAAACCCTTGCCAATTCTGATATGATCAGAGAAAATCTTGATATTTGCTGTATTTATTTCATTGCAGTCTCAAATGATTTATGGTGCGGCTATTTTAAACGGAATTAACTGATGTCATTTTTTCGTTCCTTAACCCAGGAAAAATCAAAGAAGATATTTTTGATATCTTTCTTTTTGGCCACTCTATTTCCGGTCCTGATTGTTATTGTCGCCGGTTATTACTATTTGCTCCCGCTCCTTGATGCAAATGAGATCAATAAACTGAGAGAAGTTTTTTCTTATAGTTTGATGGTTCTACTCTTTTTTCCCCTGTTGACCTTCTTTCTTATGTACAGGTGGTTTAGCTTCCTGGAAAGGGTCACGGCCGAAATCACCGTAAAGACAATGGAGGTCAGTGCCGGGAAAAAAGACTTTGCCGGTCAGAATCTGCAGGTAGATGATCTGTATCTTTCCAACTTACAGAGTAAATCCCCTCAAGCTAATGAAGAAAATGAAATTCAAAGCATCGTCCGTTCCTTCAACGAGATATTCCAAACGGCAGCAGATCAGATCGAGGAGCGAAACCGTATCAAGGAGCTTCTTGCCGGGCTGATCGCCATGGCATCGGATCTGACCTCAGAGCTTGACTTTGATCGCCTCTTTCCGTTGGTTATAGGCAAGGTTACGAATGCCATGGCGGCTGAACGCACCAGTCTTTATGTGATTGATTGGGAAAAACGTGAAATTTGGACGAGAGTCGCCCAGGGCATCGAGCAGATACGCCTTCCGCTGGGTGAGGGCATCAGCGGTCGCGTTGCCGAGTCCGGTGAAATGATCAACGTGACCGACGCATGGGAGCTGCCGTACTTCAATAGGACCTATGATGAGAAGAACCAGTTCCGAACCCGCTCCGTCTTATGTATACCTATCAGAGGACGTCGTGTGCGCCATATCGGGGTGCTTCAGGTTATCAATAAGAAGGGGAAGAATCGTTTTGATCAAGACGATGAAATACTTATAAAAGGATTGGTGTCTCAGGTCGGGATCGCACTTGAAAATTCCCTGCTTGTCGATGAACTGAAATTGTCATTTGAACAGTCCATCAGTTCCCTTTCCGCAACCGTGGACGCAAAGCATCCTTTCACGGCAGGCCACTCAGAAAGAGTTACTGAATATTCGCTGCTCATGGCCAAAGAACTTGGATTGAACCATGACCAATGTGAGCTGCTGAAGTATGCTTCCTTGCTACATGATATCGGCAAAATTGGCATTCGCGACGAGATCCTGACAAAAAACGGTACCTTCACTCCCGAAGAGTGGAAAGAGATGCAGCTGCATCCTGTTAAGACAAAGTTTATCCTTGAGAAATTCCATTTCCCTGAGCATCTCCAAAGGGTGCCTGAGATCGCCAGTTGCCATCACGAAAGGGTAAACGGTAAAGGATATCCCGTGGGCCTTATCGGCGATGAAATCCCCTTGGAATCGAAAATCATGGCTGTTGCCGATGTCTTCGATGCCCTGACATCTAAACGGGACTACCCCAAGTATGCCTTTGGCGAAATTATTAAGGATGATCGTATGCCCATTAAAAAGGTGATTGTAATTTTACAGGGCGATTCGGGGAGTCATTTCGACCCGGTAGTTGTTGATGCATTTCTGCGCTGTCTGAATAAGGTGTTTCTTCAATATCGAGGCAAACACTTCCCAGCTGAATATGTAGATGAATTTTTACAGCATTGTTAAAATATGATTTTGTTTCAATCGTTTGCTGGTTTCTGGACAACAAAAACAAGAAGAGCTGCTGGCTTGCTTGAAATCATCCCAAGCGGGAATATGATGGTCGATCTGATCCTGATACGGGAGATCCATGAAAAGGCCGGCTATCTATTCCCCTTGGAATAAGCGGATCCTTATGTTGATGCGCAAGATGGGACTCAAGGCGATGTTGCCTCATTCGCTTGGCCACGGGAGCAATGTATTGTTATGGGCTACTTTTTACCAGTGATCCTTTTATGTCGTAGGCCTCCGCTTTCACTCTCCTCTCGTTGCTGTCAAAGTAAAATATATCCTTTGCTATCCCCTTCTTCAGGGCATAGTCATTATTATAGAAATATTCATCTTTAATTACCTTCTCATTGTCGCCAAAGTAAGATATGCTCTTCAGTATCCCACTGCTCTTGTTGTACTCATCGGTACTGATGAACTCCTTTTTCATGATTTTGTATTCGCCGTTGAGGTATTGTATTGTCTTGGCTACCCCATTCTTATATTCTTTATCGTCGGCAGAAAAAGGGGTCATCATCGTTTCCCCGCCAAACTCATTGCCGGTATTTATTATCTCAGAAATTTGTGCGAATGCAGATGTTGAAATCCCGATAAGCAATATACATAATACTAATGCAAGCTTGTTCATTGTCCTCTCCTTTAGAAAGCCATATTATCGATCATTTCAGAATATACTTCTCGGCGTTACCGTGAAAGAGCTTTTCCCGTTCAGCCCTGGTCAGCCCGAGAGAGTCGACGAATTTCGTCATGTCACTGAATTAATATGCTATACATCCATTGCAATCTTTTAGAGCAGAAACATGAATAAATATGGCCTTATTGATGTTCGTAACCTTGCATACATAATGAATTTTATCAACTGAAAAGTTCAGGAAGGATGAGGGGGACAAAGTCTGGATCATATTCGTTGCAGACAATTGTTGATTACAATGCTTTTCTGACTCTTTCTTGATGGTTTATTCTGTCTGAAGCTGTCCCGTCATTTCCCTTGATTATGAAAGCCATTTGTAATTCAGCAAAATTATTTTACGTTCTTTGAAAAAAGTTGTTAATTATAAATCATCCTTAATCTCTCTCCAATCCATCAATTTCCCTTGCATTTTATCATTTCTTCATGCAAGGTTTCTTCATACAATGTTTATAAAGGATCTTGAATGACCCCACTAAACATATCTAAAATCAAATTGATAAGTAGATGCATCCTCATCCGTATTGGAGATAAGGAGACAGGGAAGCGGGAACCGGCGGTACGGTTTAGGGACGGTGGTTTTATCAACGCATCAAGGATTTTGCTGGTGATGATCATGATCCTGTTCCCGGCAATGATGGTCTCGGCCGGGGAGGCGGAAGTCGTCAGCATTGCCGCCGTATCCACCACCCCCCAGCCGGCGCTGCTGGATATCGCCCTGGACCGGGGTTTTTTTAGCAGCGAAGGACTCGACGTCAAGAGGATTATCGCCCCTACGGGCAAACATGCCCTGGATATGGTGCTTGCCGGCAGGGCGGACCTGGCGGCGGTTGCGGAAACCCCTATCATGGCGGCGATTATGGATGGCCGCGATATTGTTGTGATCACCGGGATCTTCAAATCGGATAAAAGTGAAATGATCATTGCCCGAAAGGATGCCGGCATCGTCAAACCGGAGGATCTGAAGGGCAAGCGGGTCGGCCTGACCATGGGTACCAGTCAGGCCTTTTTTTTCGATATCTTTCTGGCCCGTCACGGTATTCCCCGGAAAGCAGTGACGGTGGTGAATATGAAGCCGAGAGAATACACTCAGGCCTTTCTGGACGGAAAGGTGGGCGCCATCGTCACCTCCATCCCCCGGGCGCCCCGGTTGAAGAAAAAGATGGGAGATCAGGCCGTAATCTTTTATGGCGAGGGGTTTTATTCGGAAACCTATAACCTGGTGACGACAAGAAAATTTGCCGCCCGGAAAGGGGATCTCTTGAAGAAGATTCTCAGATCGCTCTATCTGGCCGAGAAATATTCCCAGGATCAACCGGCGGAGGCTCAAAAAATCGTTGCCCGGACAACCGGGGTGGAGGCGGAGCTGGTGCGGGGATTCTGGCCGGATATACGCCTGCAGCTATCTCTGGACCAGACGCTGATTGCCAACCTCGAGCATCAGGCCCGCTGGTCCATTCGTAACAAGCTGATCAGAAACGCCCCCTTACCCGATTTCGCCTATTGGATGGCGGGGAGCTATCTGCAGGAGATTGCCCCGGCGCGGGTCACTCTCTACTGAGGTGGTGCAATGACTATCGATAGCAAGATCAGGATCCTCACGGCGGTTGTGTTCGTCATATGTCTCGTCCTCGCCTCCCTTTTTTTCTACCATGTCGGGATTTTGCACCGGCACGCCCAGGTACAGTCCTCCCTCCAGGAACTCATCGGTAAGACCTTCGCCCTCCGGACCATCACATTTGAGTACCTGCTGTTCCGGGAAGAGGGGACGTTGGAGGAATGGAATCGCAAGGCGGCGGAGGTGGGCCCGGTGCTGGATGCCATTCAACCGTTAGAGGAAAACATGGGAAAACAGGCTTTGGCGGCGATTCGGACCGATCTGGACGCCCTGGCCAAAATGTTGGGGGAATTATCCGCCGGCGGCGGAAAGGGAGAGAAGCAGCGGCTCATCGTTTCCCAGTCGCTGGTAAAATCCCAGGCGATTGAGGAGGCATCGGTAACGCTGGTTCGCCAAGCCAATTCCCGGATGACGGAAAAACAGAACATGGCGATCAGGATATTTTTCATTTCGCTGGTCGTCCTGGGGCTGCTCTTGTCAGCCGGCGTCCTCTTCGTCGTCCTGGGGCTGCTGCGGCCGCTGAAGGAAATCAAGAACTGCATGGTAGGCATCCAGGGGGGGAACATGAACCTCCGTACCGGCATCCGCCGCCATGACGAGATCGGGTTCATGGCCGCCGCTTTTGACCAGATGGTCGAGAAGATAGCCACGCTGTTCCATGACCAGAAAGAGGTGGAAGCGGAGCTGAGGCAAAGCGAGGACAATTTTAAGCGGCTGGTGAAACATCTTCCCATCCCGTTGTGCTTCTTCCATCAGGACGGCGCCCTGAATTATATCAATGATCAGTTCGTCAATGATTACGGTTATTCGGAACAGGAAATACCCACGCTCAACGCCTGGTGGCGCCTTGCCTATCCGGATCCCGACTATCGGCGGGTCGTTGTTTCCGACTGGGAAGACGCGGTAGAAAGGGCAAGGTTTGAATCAAGGGAGATCGCTCCTCGTGAACAACGTATTGCCTGTCGGGACGGGACGGTGCGAATGGTACTGGTGTCGACCGGCATCTTGGGCGGGGATCTCCTGCTGGCGTTTGTGGATCTTACCGATCGCATCGGCGCGGAAACGGAGGTCCGGAGGCTGAACGAGGAACTCGAGAAGCGGATTGCCGAACGTACCGAGGAGTTGAAAAGGGCCGTTGCCGGCCTGGAAGAAATGAACCGTGTCTTTGTGGGCCGGGAGCTGAAAATGGCGGAACTTAAAGGACGCATCGCCATGCTGGAGAAGGAGCGATCCTGAGTCGGCGCCGCCGCCTTAGGAGGGGACTGCTGGACAGGTGGCCGGGTTTTTTCGAGGGAAAGACATGAGTATCGAGCCTTCAGTTTGTCAGGACACCATCGGACGCCGGTACGGTTGGGGACTCTTTTTCATCCTGATTGCCGCCGGTCTGATGGGCAATTATCTGAAAATTTCCATCCTCAATGCCGATTTCATCTTCGGCAGCATCTTTGCGCTCCTGGTTTTGCAGCTCTTAGGATACGTCCGAGGCGTCACCGCCGCTGCCGTCATCGCCGGTTACACCTATTTTGTCTGGAACCATCCCTGGGCAATCATCACCATGACGGCGGAGGTGGCGGTGGTGGGATGGCTCTTCACCCGCCGCAAAACGACACTGCTCGTTGCCGATGCCGGCTATTGGCTCTTTATCGGCATCCCCCTGGGCTATCTATGTTTCCACATCGTCTCCGGTTTTCCCGCCAGCAACACCATGTTCCTCATGACCAAGCAGGCGGTGAATGGCATCGCCAACGCCCTGGCCGCGAGAATGATCTTCATGTTGTATTCCCTCCACTACCAGACGGCGCGCATATCATTCCGGGAGCTTCTCTCGAATCTGTTGGCTTTTTTTGTCCTGGTCACGGCGCTGATTATCCTTACGGTGAGCAGTCGCAGTGATTTTAATGAGATCGATATCCGACTGCGCGACATGCTGAAGCGTGATAGTTACCAGGCCACGAATAACCTGCAACACTGGGTGGAAAGAAAGAAACTGCCCCTGACGCTGTTGGCCGAGATGGCGGCAACGAGTTCCCCCGGGCGGATGCAGGTCTGTATCGAACAGGCCAGACGCTCGGACATCGATTTTCTGCGCATTGCCCTCTTGAACAGCGAGGCGGTCATCACCGCCATCTCACCGCCGGTTGACGAATTGGGCCGGCCGGGGGCAGGCAAAAAATTCTCCGACCGGCCTTATCTTCCCATTTTGAAAAAGAACCTGAAGCCAATGCTCTCGGAGGTGGTAATGGCCCGGGTCAATATTCCGAAACCGATGGTTTCCATGCTGATACCGGTTGTCAGGCAGGGGACGTTCACCGGTTATCTGGCCGGAGTGCTGAATTTCACCCGCATCGAACATATCCTGAAAGTGTCCACCTCCGGGCAGGACCTGCTCTATACGCTGCTTGATAGAAACGGCAATGTCATCATCACCAACCGCCGCGATCAAGTGGCCATGACGCCATTTAGCCGCCGGGAGGGCCGGCTGGATCGACTCGGCGGGGAAATATCACAATGGATTCCCGCTCTGCCTCCCAATACCTCAACCATCGAACTCTGGGGCAAGTCTATGTATGTGGCGGAATCTACCATCGGCAGACTGGCCGAATGGAAATTGATTTTCGAACAACCGGTGGCGCCTTTTCAGAAAGCGCTCTACGATCGCTACAGCCGCAGATTTTACATCATCTTTGCCATCATTCTTGCCGCCCTGCTGCTGGCGGAAATCCTGAGCCGTATGATCGTTCGGGAAAATGCCGAGTTGGGCCGGATCACCCATGACCTGCCGGCCAAGCTGGATTCGGACCGGCAGATCGAATGGCCGCAGAGCGGCATTGAGGAAACAAAGCGGCTCATCGACAATTTTCAGGAGATGTCCGTTTTCCTGCGGGAAAAATTTCTTGAAAACCGGCAGATGAAGGCGTCGCTGGAAGAAAGGGTGGCGGCCAGGACGGAGGAGTTGAGAAAGAGCGAAGAATTTCTCGACAATATCATCGAAAATATCCCGACGATGGTGTTCATGAAAGACGCCGCCGATTTGCGCTTCGTGAAGTTCAACCGGGCCGGTGAAGAACTGCTCGGATATTCCCGCACGGAACTGCTGGGGAAGAACGATTACGATTTCTTCCCGTCCCATGAGGCGGATTTCTTTACCGCAAAGGATCGGGAAGTTTTACGCAGCGGCAGAGTGATCGAAATCACGGAAGAAACAATCCAGACAAGACATCGCGGCATCCGGCTGCTGCATACCCGTAAGATAACCATTTATGACAATGAGGGCCGACCGGCATATCTGCTGGGCATATCGGACGACATCACGGAGCGGAAGCGGGCCGAAGAAGAAATAGGCAGGTTCAACAAGGAACTGGAACAGACGATCGACGTCCGGACGAAGGAACTGCGCGACAGTCAGGCGGCACTGCTGAACCTGGTGTCGGACCTGAACGAGAATGCCGCAAAACTCGACGCAGCCAACCGGGAACTGGCCATGACCAACCGGGAGTTGGAGTCCTTCAGCTATTCCGTTTCCCACGATCTCAAGGCGCCTCTTCGGGCCATCAGCGGCTTTGCCGCCATTATTTCCCGCCGGCACCGGGAGGCGCTGAATGAAGAGGCGCGCCATTATTTTGACAATATCATCACCGCCAGCGAACGAATGAGCGCCCTGATTACAGACCTGCTGGAATACTCCCGCCTGGGGCGCCGGACATTGGAATTGAGACCCGTTCCTCTGGGGCAGATTGTCGGGGAAATCGGCGAGATACTGGCCAGCAAGATCGCCGAGTCCGGGGCGGTGGTGACTGTTCCCGAAATGATGCCGGTTGTATTGGGTGATCCCGGGCTGCTCCGGCAGGTGTTCACCAATCTGCTGGAGAATGCCCTGCTCTTCCGAAAAAAGGCTATTCCCTTGCGAGTGGAAATCGGTTATACGGAAGGTGAAGATGAGATAACTATCGGAGTTGTGGATAACGGCATCGGCATCCCGGGGGAGTTCCACGATAAGATTTTCAACATGTTTCAGCGACTGCACAGCGATGAGGAATATCCGGGCACCGGGATCGGCCTGGCGATCGTCAGGAAGGCAATGAACCTCATGAAAGGAAATGTACGCCTGCATTCAGCTCCCGGTGAAGGCAGTACGTTTTATGTTATCCTGAGAAAGGGGAGGTAACCAATGATCAAACCGGCCCATATCCTCCTGGTTGAAGACAATCGTCTGGATGTCGAATTGACCCTCGATGCCTTTCAGGAGGCCCGTCTGGGCAACACCGTCCATGTGGCCATGAATGGTCAGGAAGCCCTGGATTATCTTCTTGGCATGGGGCAATACGGAGACCGCCAGCAGTACCCCCTCCCGGATGTTGTGCTTCTGGATCTGAAGATGCCCGGGATGGACGGCATCGATGTCCTTCGCCGCATCAAAGGCATGGAATTTCTTAAAAGAATCCCTGTGATCATCCTCACCTCATCCCAGGAAGAAGGGGATCGCGCCCTTTCCTATGATAACGGCGCGAACAGCTATCTTGTCAAACCGGTGACCTTCGACGGTTTTCTTAAGGTGGTCAGGCAAATCGAACAATACTGGTTGCTGTTGAATGTTGGTCCGCCCCTGGGAGGTTGAGATGACAGATATTGTCTCCGTTCTTCACATTGACGACAGCATCTTCGATATCGAGCTGATCCGAGATATCCTGGAAAAGGAGCAGACCGGCTTCACGATCCGGTCGGTGCGATCGCAACGATCCTTCGTCGAGGCCCTCGTCGACGGGCAATACGACGTTGTTTTGAGCGATTTCAATATTCTCGGCTTCGATGCCCTGGGCGTCATCAAGTACGTTCAGGAAATCAAGCCCGACCTGCCCGTGATCGTTGTCACCGGCACCGGTTCGGAGGAAATCGCGGTGGCGGCGATGAAACAGGGGGCCGCCGATTACGTAATCAAGCACCCCAGCCACATCCAGAAGCTGCCTCAGACTATCCATGCCGTCCTGGAGAAGAAGAAATTGCGTTGGGAACGGAAGAAAGCGACGGAAGATCTCCATAGCAGCCTGGACTCACTGCGGAGGGCCATGACGGGCATAATTGACGTTGTGGTTCATGCCGTGGAGATCCGTGATCCATACACCGCCGGCCATCAGCGGCGGGTGGCGAATCTTGCCCGGACTATTGCCGGGGAGCTGAGACTGCCGCCGGAAACAATCGAGGGAATACGCGTGGCCGGCATTATCCATGATCTCGGCAAGATATCCGTACCGGCTGAGATCCTGAGCATGCCGCGGAAACTGTCGGATATCGAATACCGCCTGGTGAAGGAACATGTGGAGATTGGCTATGATATCCTTAAAAACATCGAATTTCCCTGGCCGGTGGCCGATATTGTCCGCCAGCACCACGAGCGCCTGGACGGATCGGGTTATCCGCAGGGTTTGCAGGGAGGGGAGATACTCATGGAAGCCCGGATCCTCGCCGTTGCCGATACGGTGGAGGCCATAGCCAGCCACCGTCCCTATCGGCCGGCCTACGGCTTAGACGCGGCCTTGAATGAAATTGTGGTCAACCGCGGGGTCCTTTATGATCCCGATGTGGTGAATGCCTGCGTAACCATTTGCCGAGACAAGGATTTCCAGATGATATAAGCCCCGCATCCCGTTTGCCTGCGATAATCCCGCCCAAAATTATTCGAAGCGATAGCCGTCTTTACAGAAGTGAACACGCTCGAAAACATGAAAATTCTCCCTGTCGGCAATGAGGACATACCCCGGGAAGCCCCGAAAGGCCAGATGTCGACGATGGGACGTCCTGTGAGCTCCTGCGCCGTGTAGCCGTGCATTGTGGCGAAACCAGGATTTATCATGCCGATGATCCTCGCCTCCGGCTCGCCGATGACGATGCCCACCCGGGTGAAGCGAAAAATATCCCGGAAGATTTTCAGGTCCGCTTCTGCCGGGCGCCGGGTCGGCGATGAAGAAATTGACAACATCGCCACGATTGAGTTTAATCACCCGAGTAGGAAGGAATGGATTTAATCAGGAAAGGAATGGATTTAATCAGGAATGGAATCGTTGATAGAGGGCGTCCCTTCATGACAATCGAGCATATATCAGATAACCTTCATCTCATTCCCCTGGATCTGCCCGAAGAAGGATTTCACCATTTCATCGGCAGTTGGATTTATTCCCTTGACAATACCTTCATCCTTGTAGATCCCGGCCCCCGCTCGACAATTCCTATGCTTTTGCAGGCCATGAAAGAAATGAACATAGGACATATCGATTATATCCTGCTGACACACATCCACCTTGATCATGCGGGCGGATTGGGTTCTCTTTTAAAGCATTATCAGAACTCAAAGGTTATTTGCCACAAAAAAGGGATTCGACACCTGGTGGAACCGACAAAGCTATGGGAGGCATCGAAGAAGGTGCTGGGGGATATTGCCGATCTTTATGGAGAGCCCGAACCTGTCCCTGAGACGAATATTGATTTCGAGACGAATATTCTATTTGGAAGCGCCAGCGTTACTGTTTATGAGACGCCGGGACACGCATCACATCATCTCTCTTACAAAATCGGAGACATGCTCTTTGCCGGTGAAGCTCTGGGGATATTTTATCCGATGGGCAAAGATACTTATATCCGTATCGCCTCTCCACCGGGCTTTGATATTCATGACCATAAGAGATCGCTTTTCTTTCTTCAGGATCTCGATGCCTCTGTGATCTGCTTCAGTCATTACGGTCTGTCGTATGAGAAAGAAAAAATATGCGATCTTTTGTCTGCCCAGACAGAGTTGTGGTTGAATGTTATCGGAAGACACAGCTCATTAGCGAGTCCCTTGTTTGAAGAAAAGGTGCTGGATATGTTGTTGCCTGCTGATCCCGGATTATCATGTTTCCACCATTTACCGGAAGACATCAAAAGGAGGGAGATCTACTTTCTGGGCAACAGCTTCCGGGGATTCAAGATAGCTTTAAACAAAGCGTGAACTACCGTATTGCTCATCGGAAAATTAAATGTCTTGTTGCCGTAGAGGTATTTGTTTTCTTATCCAGGGTCAACATTCCTTGCAAGCCATTTTAAAGATTCATTAAAAATAAGGTTGATTATCTATCCTTCCTTTATCGCTTCTCCCGGTTTCTCTTTCCATAATATCTAATCTATACGGATATTTATGCCATGCGCAATTTCTATTTACGGAGTTGGCACACTTCCCGCATTATCTAAAGCCAAACAGAAGCAAACAAAAAAATAAAAATAAATGGAGGACACAGAAAATGAAAAAGACACTGGGAACGATGGTAGCGGCAATGGTAGTGGTGCTCTGCACCGGGACTTTCGCTCTGGCTGAGTATGCGGCAGCGGGCGTCGGCAACTTCCCCTACTTCCAGCTTGGATGCCTGATTATCGGCGGGATGACCGTGATCAGTCTGAAACACAAGTATGAGAAGATGTATACGGGAGAGGTCGCCGGTGTTTTCGCCCTCTACACTATCCTGATTGCCCTCTTCACCAATCCGGTGATCGAAGGCATCAAGAACCTGGTTGGATAAAATTAAGAGTATTGGGAGGCGTGACTGCGCCATAAAGAGGTTGAACCTCTCCTGATGCTTAAGATATGCGGACGCTGACTGTTCAATATGTGTCCCATCAAAAAAGCCCTCTGATGAAGTCGGTTCGTCAGGGGGCTTTTGATTATTTGAGATCTTTACTCTCCAGTCTCTGCCTGGTTGGGATTAATTCTGATGTGAAGATAAATTTCTCAATATTAGCTTGCAATTCAAAGCTTATGCCGATTAAAATTCCAAACATCATTGCGGGAGAGTTCTCCTGAGATTTAACATGGTTCATGGCATTATATGATTGAATTAAAAACAACTGCCAAACGATACGGTTCCCTAACGGCTGTTGACAATGTCTCCCTCTCTGTCAAGACAGGAGAGTATTGCGCTCTGCTTGGGCCTAATGGTGCGGGTAAGACGACGATCGTTAAGATGCTGCTTGACTTTACACGACCTACATCGGGAAGCTTAACCATAAACGGCTTTCCAAGTACGAATGCAATATGTCGAACAGCAATTGGTTATCTGGCCGAAAACAACCATATTCCACCCTACCTTTCAGGATGGCAATACCTGCTGCGTTGTGCCGAGCTGTTGGATATTAACCGGTCCGATGCCAGGGAGCAATGCAGGCGCGTCGTCGAGATGATCGGAATGCAAGGCAGGGAATACACAAAGGTGGGCACCTATTCAAAGGGCATGATTCAGCGGTTCGGATTAGGCGCTGCACTCATGGGAGATCCAAAACTGTTAATTCTTGACGAACCAACCGCCGGACTTGATCCCATTGGAATCAGAGAAATCCGCCAGCTCCTGGATTCGCTCAAAAATAAAAGCATGACTATACTTCTGAATTCTCACCTGCTATCGGAAGTTGAGAAGATATGCGATACTGCTGCGATAATCAACCACGGCAAGCTCTTGGTGAAAGACTCCATTTCCGCCATTGTCAAGGACGGTGATACACTGGAAGATGTGTTTGTGCGGCTTGTGAAAGGTTGACATGAAAATATCAGAAACACTTCCCTCCATAATCAGGATTGCAAAATATACGTTCAGCGATGAAGTCCGGCAGAAAAGTTTCGTTATCATGTTCGTCATTTGCGCCCTCGGCGTTTTTCTTATCCGTGGTTGTTATCAAGGCAATTACATGGTGAACGGCCAGTATCTCGATACCGTTACTGTTGTCAGAGCTTTATCTAAAGTGACCTTCCACATCATTGGCGCCGGCGTGATGATCATAGCGGCTTTGCTTTCGATGGGAATATTCAGGCGTGACCGTAACGAAGGGATGCAAGCGTGTATTTTGTCAAAACCGATAGCCCGTTGGCAGTATGTTACGGGTAAGATAATTGGATTATGGACCTTATCGGTACTATTCATGTTCATCTTGCATACCATTGTGTTCTTGATTACATCTATCAGTTTGAAGGTTTTCATGCCGGAATACCTTGCTGCTTCACTGCTATGTTCTGTGAACCTGCTCTTTGTGGTTATTGCCGTACTTCTTTTGTCGCTTCTGATGCCCGACATTGTGGCTTTTCTTTGTGTTCTGGGTGTCGGTATCGTTGGCTTTGTGGCCGACGGAGTCGCTGCCGTCAGTCAAAGCCAGATGGCGCAGTCGATGATGCAGCAATCGAGTGCCCACCCGCATTCAGACTTGACGTGGTGGAAAATTGTTTACTATTTATGGCCTAAGCTCTTAGGAGTTCAGCAGTCGGCATCTTCGCTGATTGGCAGCGAATCATTCCATGGAGTTGGACCCATAAATCCACTCATCAATATCCTTATTTACTGCCTTATTCTTGGCGCATTGCTTTTCCAGCGTTTTAGGAATGAAGACATTGTTTAGATTTGCGGGATGGCCAACCTTCACATATTCTGTGCAATGAAGAAACTGAACATATTGAAAAAAGTGGGTATTCTTGTTGCGGCATTATTTATCGCCGCATTTGTTTTCAGTCACTGTGCCGTTGCTGAGAGTGAGGTTGTTGGGAAAAAGGAAGTTACCGGCAAAGAAATCAAAAAAGATAAAGCAGGGAAAGGGGCGGGGAGAAAAAAGAAGAATAGCGCTAAAAAGCGAAAACCGCCGATTATGGGGAGTATTGAAAAAAGGGATGCTGCTTTGAAAGCATCCTTCCGAAGGGCCGGGATTAGTCAGGATGATATCGATGACATCTTTTCCGATGGGCGGATTAAGTTGTACTACAGTATTTATGCGCCACCGGTACTGAAGGAGGGAGAGCAGAAAAAGAAGAAGCTGAGTTACTTCGATGAGGAGTTCGGCCTGTTCAAACCCGAGTCCATTGAATCAGGGAAAAAGATAATAGCTGATAACAAAAAGCTCTTTGAGCAGATCGAAAGTCTCTACGGAGTTCCGGCTAATTATATCGTGTCAATTATCAGGATAGAAACGGATTTTAAAAAGCATCTCGGGAAGTACGGCGTTTTCAACGCCCTTTATACGATGTACCTGCTTGATAAAAGAGCGAAACGTGTTGAAATGGCCCATAGAGAGCTTATCGCCTGGGTAAGGATGTGCAAGCGAAGGGACATGGATCCTTTTGATATGAAAGGTTCCTGGGCAGGCGCCTTTGGTATCCCCCAGTTCATGCCGTCCTCGTATGTTATCTTTGCTGTGGATTACAATCAAGACGGGAAAACCGACCTGTATGACTATCCCGATGCCTTTGCCAGCATCGCAAATTACCTTCATCATATGGGCTGGAAAACAGGCAACCAGAAGAAAATGCGTCGAGCAGTGTATAGTTACAACCATGAAAAGGCTTACGTCAACGCCGTCTTTGCCTACGCAGAGAGAATATGAAGATCCTGCTGATCGTTATCAGCGTTACCATTGTTTCCTTTTGATCCTTTAAGTAGCCGCTTTCTTTAACTGTCGATGGTTTCACTCATTTCACGAACGTATTTTCTGACCCTTTTTACATACTGCCGGTGGTTTTCATTTAACCCGCCCTTGACAGAACCGGCCCCCGCATAGTAGGCGGACAGGACATAATCCCAGAGGAGTGGCTCCCGGTAACCCTGCTTCCGGTAGGAATCCAGCAGATCGCTTAAAACGGCAGCGGAAACCATGATATTCAAAGAAGGATCAAACGCTTTTTTGCGGGAGCCTTGAAGATTTAGTTTTTTGGCGTAAGCATCCCACGTGACGGGATGGATCTGCATGATCCCCATGGCATTGACTGGAGAACGGGCGGCTACCGAGAAGTTGCTTTCCTTCTTCATAATAGCAAGGAAAATTGTCACCGGTATATTGGTTTTCCCCGATTGTTCAATGACAGCGTTCGCGACTGCCATGGCATCTCCCAGTTCAATGCCGCTATTGCTGAGAACCTTGTAAATTTCCTCTTTCGTCCGGTAACGCTCGTATTGTTCCAGAAGCCCCGGTGCCGCTATCATTCCCCGCAAATTGACCTTCACTTCCGCCACTGCCTGATGGAACAATATTACAGAGACAAGAACCGAAAAAGCGAAAACCAGCATCGATATCCCAATCCACTTCTTTTTCTTCTCAATGAATTGTTTCCAGAATATAATCTGTGGCATTTTCGCACCTCCAATAACCATCCATTTGCATTGATTTCATACATTATGCATGAAACAGAAAATGTAAAACACAAACAAGTGCTTGAAATAACTAATTCATCACCGCTTTTTGCGCTTCCCTGCGCCAGTCGAACCTAAAGGGCATAATTTCTCGCTTCCGGGAAAAAGAATACTTGGAATGGTTCAGGAAAGAAAGCTGGCGTACGAAATGGAGAAAAGCGCTTCGATATGAGGAAAACCCAACTAATGCAGAACGAATATTTTGTTTTTCATTTGCTAAATCTAAGTCCTCCAAACGGCATCATGCTCATTGCCCTACAAGACTATCAATACTTAATAATGCAGATAACGATTCCCCCTATACCTGATAAGAATCCAATAGTCAACTTTAATATCGCGATTTTATTGTTACTGCAATTGACACCGCTATTACATTTGTCTATACTCTCCAAAATTTTCAATGCCAATAGTAAATATCACCGGTGTAAGGAGAATCTTGGCCATGAAATTATTTCCCAAAGAAGTGCATTTTTCCGATAATTTCGAGGAACTGGCGGATAAAATCCAGGAAGGGGGAATGCTTTTCGTGGAAATATTGAATGACTATAAAAATTCAAAAGAGAAAATATCCAGGCTTAAAGAAATCGAAAACGAAGCTGATACGATTACCCATCGAATTTACAGGGATTTGCATAAAACTTTCATTACCCCATTGGATAGGGAAGACATTTATTCCCTGGCAAACAAGATGGACAGTATTGTCGATATGATCGACGAGGTAGCCAGCAAGATGCAGCTTTACAGGATCAAGGAGCCAATTGCCGATCACATAGCGCTGTCCCTCATCCTGAATAAATCCATTGCGCTTGTAAATAAATCTATTTGCGCCATGAGAAATCGTCGTGCGAATATCAATATGATCCTTGAGACCTGCGTGGAAATCAACTCCCTGGAGAATGAGGCAGATAACGTCCTTCGACAGTCGATGGCGCAACTTTTCGAACGGGAAAGAGACGCCATTGAATTGATCAAATGCAAAGAGATTCTTGAACTTATTGAAGAAGCGACTGATATCTGCGAGGATGTTTCAAATATCATCGAGGGGATTATTCTGAAATATGGCTGAATATCGCCTGTGATGAACGTGAAGCGATGGCGTCGATAAAATTTTTAACAATGCAAAATAAAATCATAAAAAAAGCTCCCCCCAGCAAAGGGGGGAGCTTTAAGTGCAAGATTGATCTTGGCTGTTACAGCTTGCGAACTTTCTCCGCAGCCGGACCTTTGGGACCGGCAACAACCTCGAAGCTTACCCGATCACCTTCGGCCAATGATTTGAAACCATCTGCCTGAATTGCTGAATGATGCACGAAAACGTCCTTGCCGCCGTCCTGCTCGATAAAACCAAACCCCTTTGAATCATTAAACCACTTTACTGTTCCTTCTGACATCTCTACTTCTCCTTTTGTGTTGGGTTCCTTCCGGGAACCATTTAAAATTTTGCCGAACTATTCGGCTGGCAGACTGTTTGTGCAAACAAAAAACCGCACTTTCCAATACTAAGGCCTGTGCGGTCGACTTTCCTTGTAAATTTGGTAACTACAAACACGTACTGCACATCAACTTGCCGAGCATACTAAATGATCTTTTATAAAAATGCAAGGATTATTTTAATTTATTTTAATTTATTTTTTATATTTCTCAATGACAAATGCAAGCGATGCATTTACGTACTTTCCGCAAAGGCGGCTGTTCTTCGGTCTGTGCTCTGAATAATATTCTCGGGATTACCTGCGCAGTGCTTCAATTCTTTCCATGCGCTTGCGGGGAGTGAGTGCCTTGTTTTCAATTTCTTCCAGCGCCGACCTGATGCCCTGAAGTTGATGAAAATCCTCCTTGAAGTCTGATTTTTGGTACCGTGAGGCCTCCATTTCCTTCATGGCAGCTACAAAGCTCTCCAATTCCTCTTCTCGAGCCAGACTATTTTTTAACAACTTATGGATCTTCATTTGCGTCATTGTAAGGAGATCCTGCAGGATCTGTCTTTGCTCCAGCACCTCATCGGATTCACTGGTCGTCGCGGCGGCTTCAGAAGAATTTACGGTATCCCGATGAGAAGCATTCTGTCCCTCACTTTCCTTGCCTTCAAGAGTCAGTTTCCCCATGAGTGCCGCGATGAAAAGCAAATTGCCGAAAGTACCGGCTATCACGTCTTGAATTTTTGCGATATTTTCTTCTTTCATCTGTTGGCGGTCGCGGACGAGGGACATGAATACCGCCAGGGGATGGGTTCCGTCTGCAAGGGCGCCAACCTCGGGGTGAAGATCGGGAAGGGAAACCTGGGCAATGGCCTGCTTCAACTCCGACGCCGAGGACAGGCAATTCCTCAGGGGTTCAAAATCTGTCTGTTCGCGGTGTTTTATAAAACTTACCTGAGCGAGGACGTTCATTGCCGCTGCTTTTAAACTCTGATTGACCGCGAGGAGCATGGGTTCCAGACTGCCGAGCGAGGTGATTGTGCCAAGATCGGGAATGGACTGATAGGGAGTGGCAAAAGCAATTACATCTTTTTTCAGGGCTTCATACCTTTGACGTAAAGAGCCGATGCTCGCCTCTATTGCTTCCAGTTGTCGTAACTCCCCCTTTTGCAGGTCTAAGGCGAGGGATGAAAGCCCCGCAGATAGACCCAAACACAAATCTCTTAGTTCCTGAAATCTTGCACTCAAGTGATGATGATCAGGTTGTTTCATCTAAAATAGCACCTTTAATTGTGTTTAGAATCATAGCAAATCTACACGCTGCTCGCAAGGTCTCAATTAAACCATTGTCAAATAGTCCAATTTTCATCCCGACCGTAACTATCCACCGGCAAAGGGGGAGGGAATGCGGGGATCTTTTAGTTAAGGTAATTATCGGATTCTTTGCATATGCGTCAGGAATGCTTTTTGGTTCACAGCTAAGAGTTCAGCTTCCGGCAAGTTCGAAGGCGCGCCGGTTCAGCTCCTCGGGAATCAGCGCCTCCCGCATCTGCTGGGTCAGGGCCGGTATGCCCAACCATTGGCCGGAGGAGGAAATCACGGGCTCCAAAGCCCCGTCATCCCCGACCACAGCGACACCGCCTGTGGCCCAGCACATTATCCGTGACGGTGTCTTCCCCCTTAGCTTACCCCCTCGTCCGAAGAAAAGCAGCCGCTCCCCGACTCGAATGTCACGATAGAAAGTGTAATCAATCCGAACTGTTACTCCGCCACTGGCAGATACCATGAAGGCCGACAAACCCAAGGTCTCGTCGAGGAGGGCCAGAATTGGCAGTGGATGGATAATAGCATTTTTCTGGAACCGGTTGAAGCTCTGCTTATCCTCCTCATCAAAACCGGTGCGGGAGACAACAATCTTTTCCGCTGCCTCGCCGTCAACAAAGTAAAAACGCCGTCGCAGTCCCGGTTCTGCTCTTTCTACCCCGCAGACAAAACAGTTACGGTAATAAGGCAGAGGCAGCAACCGGTTTTCGATATCCTGATAGCAAGCAGGGAGGGAGGCCCGAAATAGGACCTTGCTGTGTGGACCTTCCTTTCCATACCGGATGTTGGCGCGCATGTACGGCTCATCTTCCCCGTCCCGCAAGATTTGCCCTGATAGAACTTCTTCCTGGCGAATTACTGTCGCCTCCACAGTGTCGCCGACGCGGAGACTTGCTCCCCCCAGACGATATTCGACATTGAACGGATACCGGTTAACAGTGGGCATTTCGTCACCCACAATTTGGAACGCCATCTCCAGCAGGATAGCCATGCCGATGCCGCCATGAGGAATGCCTATCCATCCCTCCATGCTGCGGGTCATCCTCAGACGACAGCCGATTTGCTGATCGTTCCTTTCGATGTGGGAATTGTCAAATAAAAACGAATGGACAAAATCATCTGCTTCCATATCCCCGGCACTTCGGTTGTTAATGCCGGGATTTATTATCTTTTCCATGAGCACCTTTCTTAACGCACCTCGAACAATCTGCTGTCTTTGCCAAAGTTGATGATCAACGGCGTCTGGGGATGGCCGAGCTTGCCGGAGATCTCCGTGGTCATGTATCTGGAGTATATTCCCAGGCTTTTGACCGTCACCGTGCCGGTCCTGTCCCTGTCCACCTCCCGGCCGTTTTTCAATCCTTCAAGCAAGGTATGGGTATACAAGCCGTTGCCCT
>Ga0074199_1000284_pt1 | contig 93706 bp, 68 predicted proteins | sample EPASupsiteSAE347_FD_64528 | JGI IMG/M metagenome (GOLD analysis project Ga0074199, IMG submission 64528) | Bioremediated contaminated groundwater from EPA Superfund site, New Mexico - Sample SAE3-47 | ecosystem: Environmental > Aquatic > Deep subsurface > Groundwater > Contaminated ...
CTTCAACACGGCGCTGGCCGTGGCCATGAAAGTATAGGGCGGCACGATCACCTCGTCGCCCGCGCCGATTCCGCAGGCCAAAAGGGCGATTTCTATCGCCACGGTGCCGTTTGAGCAGGAAACTCCGTATTTGGCGTTATGGAACGCCGCGTATTTCTTTTCAAACTCCGCCACTTTTTCGCCATACCACCATTTGCCGCTGTCAAAGACATTCAGGAGATTCTGCCGTTCCTCCTTGCCGGTTACCGGCCATTTCACCGGAAAAGGTTTCGTCCGCACCGGTTTCCCGCCCGCAACGGCCAGTTTGTCTTTAGCGCGTGTCTTCATCTTTCTTTTCCTTTTGTTTATTGTCCCGGCTGTATTCAAAAAAGCAGTCCAAAGTAGGAATATAAAAGTCAGCGCCATCGTAATCAAGGATATATTTTGTCATGACGGCGTATTTTTAGATTGGCTATAGATTATTAAATCCTATAATCTTTCACACAAATCGGATTAAATTTGTATTTCGGGTTTTGGTCGGTAGATATCAATGAAACGATTGATAATCATTATGATCGGGTTATTGTTTGCGGCAAACTGCCCGGCCGCCACCCATTATGTTTCGCTGTCAGGCACGAACAATTACCCCTACACAAACTGGCCGGACGCGGCTACAGATATTACATGGGCGGTCTCTGCGGCGGTGGGCGGCGAGATGGTGCTGGTAACGAACGGCGTTTATTATCCCACGCAGCGCATCTACCTTGCAACGGGCATGGGGATTACGCTCCAAAGCGTCAGCGGACGCGATGTGACGATTATAAATGGGCAAAATAACACCAATATATGCGCAGACTTGGGGAGTGCTTCTGTGTTTGACGGTTTCACGGTGACGAATTGCAATAACACCAAAATCTATGGATTGGTATCAATCGGCACAGTAAGGAACTGTCTCTTTGTTAATAATACAGTAAGAGGTGGAACAGTGGGCAGTTTCCCCGTATCTATCACCAATTGCATTTTCAAGAATAATAATGCAACAACATTATCAGGAGCCATATATGCGGGAAGTGGTGCTGGAACTTTCGTAACGATTGCGGGATGTCAATTTGAAGGTAATAACGCCAATGGCAATTATGGCGGGGCATGCGACATACGCGACGGTAATAGTATTGTTTCAAACTGTGTGTTTATAAAGAACAGCGCAAAAATATATGGCGGGGCGCTTTTCCTTGACCTCCACAATACAAATAGCCTTATTGTAAATTGTGTGTTTACAAGCAATGTCGTGGCTGGAGGAGTAGAGGCGCTTGGCGGGGGAATCTACAGTGAAATGGGGATAACAATCAGGAATTGTTCCTTTATCGGAAATATTGCCACGAATGCCGGCGGCGGAATTTTTATAGGAAGATATACCACCACGAATGCGATAATAAGAAACTGCCTGATTGCGCGCAATGGTTCCGTAACGAATATCGGCGGCGGAATATGGATGACCACCGGCGTGGTGGAAAACTGCACGATCGTGAGCAATTACGCCGCAGTTGCCGGCGGCGGGGTTTATATTAACGGTTCCGGGAGCAGCGGGACAAATAACATCATTTATTTCAACACGGCGCCAAACGCGGCTAATTTTACCAACACGGCTGGAAACACGGGGTTAAGTTATTGCTGTGTGTTTCCGGCGGTAGGTGGGATAGGCAATATCACCAATGATCCCCGCATGCTTGATTTGGCTGGTGGCAATTATCATCCGCGCATGAACTCGCCCTGTGTTAATGCCGGAACAAATCAGAATTGGATGACCAATGCGATTGATCTGGACGGCATTCAGCGTATACGTTACGGCATCGTGGACATGGGTGCGTATGAAGCGGTTTTACGCCAGGGGAATATTTACAGGGTTCACTAAAAGGATCTTGTATAATCATTCTGAAATTTACCGCGAGAGATATTGTTTCTCGGGGCGGTTTGTTGTATCTTTCTTGCCGGTCGGGCCCGTAGCTCAGTTGGTCAGAGCAGGGGACTCATAATCCTCTGGTCGTAGGTTCAAGTCCTACCGGGCCCACCCCCATTTTCTGGAAAAATAGAAACAGCTTGACAATAACGCCGGGAACAAGTCAAATAAATGGTCATCGGCGGGAAAAATTAATTTTTAAAGTATTGATGACGCAAAAATATCAGGCAGAAATTCATAAGGCGGGAAAATGGCTTTTTTAATCGGCATGTCCGGCACAGTTAAGGGGCAGAAGTTTGATCTGAACAAGGATCGGACTACGATCGGGCGCGCGGCCAACAATGACATCATTATCCAGGATGAAGCCGTTTCTTCCCAGCATTGTTACATATCGCGGCGGGCGAACCGTTTTGTTTTGCATGATCTCAACTCCACCAACGGAACCACGCTTAATTTACAGCCGGTGTTGACCGAGGCCCCTTTGCAGAACAAGCAGGTTGTTCAGGTTGGCGCCTCGGAGATGATGTTTGAAAGTGAAATGGCAGAAGATGTTACCTCGTCAATAATGCCGGCAACCGAGGTTGTCGTTGAAAATTCGCCGTCAGTTTCAGTGCCAAAATCGTTTTCCAGCGTTTCCCCCTTCGGCGCGCGCTATAAAAGCCGCCGGGGATTATGGCTTGCCCTGGTCATGATATTCGGAATTATAGCGCTGGTCGGCATAGTGTATTTTTTTATTGTGTTGATGAAATTGAAGTAAGAAAACGGCATTGAAAGGTCGAAGATCAAATGTCTCAACCTGCGGCCGCTTGTCTTTTCCCTTCGCCCCGCGGCCTTCGACTTCTGGCCAGCCGGCTTTCCTTTACCCTGATTGAACTGCTGATTGCGGCGGCCATCGCCGGGTTATTGCTGGCCGTGGTTTTCGCCGTCTACGGTTCCCTGTTAAACACGGTTGCGCTGCAAAACCGCTGGCGGGACAAGATAATGCCGGGTGCCGATGCGCTTGATTGTATTGTCCGGGACCTTGCCTGCGCCGTAGCGCCTTTCGGCGTCACCAACCGGCCGTTTGCCGCCGTATCTTCCGAAAAATCAGAAGAGGCTTTTAAAATGAGTTTTTACAGCGCTTTCCCGGCACATTCTGAAGCATCCGCGCAAGCCGGATCATCAAACGATTGGCGCGGTTATTCAATCGGTCAGGTCAGTTATTCCCTGCGGGGCGCCGAAGGAACGGAAAAGTTTGTGCTCGTGAGGGAATGCGGTCCATTCCGTGTTCCTTCACCCGGTTCATTATCAGCCGGCCGGGAAAAATGGCGGGGAATAAAAAAAATGGAGGTTAGTTTTTTTAACGGATCATCATGGACGAATCAGTGGGGGGGCGACAAGGATACCAATGCGCTCCCGCAGGCCGCGCGGATCAGGTTGGTCACCGGACAAAATGATCAACGGGCAATCGGCACGGAGGTGTTGATCAATGCCGGCCGGCAGATAGTTCTGGAAAAATTAAAATAAGGCAATTCCGCATTATTCAGCCTGCGCCTTTTCAGGGACCGGATTGCTTCCGGCGCCGCGGCTGATTTCAGATTTTAACCGTATGAGCGCACCCTGCATCTGTTGATCATCAGATTCTTTCGCCAGCTCGCTTGCCTTGTTGAATGATTCCTGCGCCATTGCTTTTTTGTTGCCCAGGAAAAAACTCCGCGCCGCGCGGTAATAACGGTTGACCGCCTCGGGCCGCTTGTTAGCCGCATTATAGGCGTTGCCGGCGTTTTGAAGCGCAACTGCCATGTCCGCGTAGCGTTGGGTCTTTTGATAATAACCGGCGGCATTATCAAGGCAGATCGCCGCCGCGGCGGGCTGTTTTTCAATCAGCAAAGCCCGGCCGCGCGTATGAGCGGCTTTGGCTTGCCCGGCGGAGTCGGAAGATTTCAGCAGATCAGGATCAATTTTATCCAGCTCTTGCAAGGCAAGTTTGCCGTCGTTCTGGTCGCAGGCCAATTCCGCGAGGAATACTTGAAGCTGAATGCGGGCCGCGCCGTTCTTTTGGTCACGCGCCGCGCGTGGTAAATTGTCAAGAGTGTCAATTCCGGATCTGGCCGTCGCCAGGGCTTCGCCGGTTCGGCCAAGCTGGCGTAAAATTTCGGCCCGCAGCAGAACGGCTTCCGGAAAATCAACTCCGGCTTTGTGCGCCTCAAAATCAGCTTCATCCAGCAGTTCCAGCGCCTCGGTGTATTTTTGCGTTTGCGCCCGGCAGGCCGCCAGGTTGTAGGCCAGCCTTGCGATGTCGCGCGGCTGGTCGGCGAGCCGGGCGCGGTTCAAGGCCTTTTGATAGAAAACGGAGGCGCTGTCCATGGCGCCGGCTGAATAAGCGCTTTTTGCGGCGGCGGCATTCCGTTCAATTTCGGCGTCGGGATGGGGAGCATAAGCGCTGCGCGGCGACCCGCAGCCGGCGAGGAGAAGAGGGAGGATGAGCAAGGCGAACAATGGTAAGCCAAATTGCCAAAGAAGGAAACTTTCAACACTCAACGTTGAACAGGAATGGCGGGATTTGAGTTCGATGTTGTCCGCCTTTGCTGATCCGCCTTTTGGCGGAAAAGTTGGACGTTGAGCGTTCAATGTTTCGAAATTCTTGGTCATTTTAATCCTCCCGTGCCTGCTTCCTGCTTTTCGGGCAGGATGATTGAAGCGGGTGAAATTATTTGGGTGTTGTCGGGCGGCTCAACGTAGTTCCGCAAAAGCCAGTGCCGCTGGAGGGCTTCAAGTGTTATCTGGGCGGAACGCAAAGTGTCCTGCGCCTGAAGGAGCATGGCGGGCAGATTGTTGTGCAGAACATTTTCCCCTTCCCGCAGGGTGTTTTTTGCCTGCGCGGCGAGGGGCGCAATCTCGTCCAGCACAACTTTTGTTTGTTTTAATATTGGAATGGTATTGGTGTGCAGGTCGTCAATCAGACGCGTGGCCTGTTCAATAATTTGAGTATCCTTGATGCACTTAATCATGCTGCCGTCCTGCATGACGGGATCGTTCATGTTACCGGAAGCTATGTCAATGTATGTGTCGCCGGTAATAATCAGGGCTTTTTTTACGATGGCCCTGGAATTAATCCGCACGAACGGGTGGAAAGATTCCTTGATGACAAGGGTTGCCGTCAAAATGCCGCTGCTGGAAGGCGTGATTGCAGAAACCGTGCCGGCCACCGCGTCGCGGATGCGGACGTCCGAGCCCTTTTGCAGTCCGAAAGATCCCTCTTCCGTGGCAAATTCAGTATGGAGTTTGAATTTGGACTCAAAAAAACCCTGGGCGCGCCCGGCCAGAAAAATCCCCGCGATCAATAAAACAATGGCGCATAAAACAAATGCGCCCACGATTTCGTTGACAAACCTGAATTTAAAAGGCTGATTCATACTTGTTTATCCTCCACCAATATCATTTCCGCGCCTTGCATGCGATAACGAATTTCATTTGTCCAGATTGAAGTGTTCCAGACCGCATCCCGGTCGGTCTGCCAGATGGCCGCCGTACCGCGCTTTAATGCGGTCTGAACAGCGTCAATTAATTTCGGCAGATTATCGTCCGGTACGCCCGCCTCGGGCCGCTCAAGGAGCAATAACGAAGGTTTGCCAATCAGCGCCCGGACCCATTCCGCCATCCTAAGTTCGCGTTTGGACACAAATGCCGGCCGCCGCCGCGGCACTTCCGGCAGGCCGAAATATTTGGCGAGCGAATCCGCCTCGGCATTGATATCGTGCTCCGGCCTTTCGGTGTGATGTCGCTGGCATAAGGTTACGTTTTCGTTCACATTGAGATTGCTGAGCCAGCTGTTTTTCTCAAACACCCGCCCGATCCGCGCGCGGGCGCTCAACTCGGCCAACGGTTCCGATGAATTCCATTCTTGCCCCTGCCAGCGGATAAACCCGTGCTTCGGGGCGATGAGTCCTTCGGCCGCGTCGGCAATGGGGAGGTATTCGTTCCCGGATTCAACTTTGACAAGCAAAAGATATCCGCGCGGGAGTTTGAATGTCAGTCCGCGCATTTCAGCCTGTTCCCGCGCGGCGCCCGGCAAAGCGACATTTGAAAATTCAAGAATGTTTGTTGATTCCGTCATAAATTATGCATAACTTAGAATTGAAACAATGACCGATAAAATAAACAAGGCCGCAATTGAACTGACAACCGCGCGTGTTGCGGCCTGCGGCACTTCCGTAATCGCCTCGCCGACGCTGATTCCTTCAGACGCGCAGATAATGGCCGTGAACAGGCCGGGCAGGAATGTTTTTGCCAACAGGCTGATAACGTCGGGAAGATGAACCGCCCGCAGGATGTTCGTGATGAACAAATTTGGCGCGCCGGCGCCGACCCCGGCCAAGATGCCGTAAAGATAGCCGCCGCCGAATGACACCACGATAAACCAGATTGTCAGGCAAAAGACGCAAACCGACATGGCCAACGCGCGCGGTATAATGAGATAGAGCAGGGGGTCTATACCTTGGCATTCCAGGAGGTGAATTTCTCCGAGCACTTTCATGTTGGCCAGTTCCACGGCGATGGCCGTGCCGCTCCGGCCGATAATGATAAAATTGACCAGCAGGGGCGCCAGCTCCCTGACGATGACCGTGACCAGGATCGTTCCCAACATTTGCGATTGCCCCGTTTTGCCGAGCCAAATCTGGGCCTGAATGACGACGGAAAGGCCGGTGATGACGGCCACCAGGGAAACAAATTTCATCGCCTCAACGCCGGTGAACAGAATCTGCCGCATAAAGACGTTGCGGGTGGTGCGCGGCCAGGAAGATGTTTTGGATGCCAGCAGGATAACGCTCCAGAAGAGCGCAAAAAAATGGGCCGTGGCTTTGGCCTTGTCGAGCGCATTTTCTCCGATCTTTCCAATGAATGTTGTCATTCTCTGTTGCAAATCTATGATTTTTACAAAGATTTTCTATTCTGTCATTCCCATGAAAATGGGAATCCAGTTTTGAATTTTCTGGATTCCCGCTTCCGCGGGAATGACAACTATCCTTCTCATCCGTGCCATTCGTGTAATCCGTGGTGAGTGGTTATCATTCTCTTTAATGACTTATCTACTTCAGTTCAACGCGGATGCTTTCCACCATGGCCATCATCCGCCGGCCGTATTCAATATAAATTTGTTCCGCGTTCAGGCTTTGGCCGGATGAGTCATCATGGAATACCCGGCCCAGGTGCGGTTCGATGGAAATTCCGCCATCATAACCGCGACGTATCAGGTCCTTGATAATCCGGCGCACATCGCCCCGGCCTTCGCCGGGATAAGTATAAATTGCCTTGTTGTTTTTTGCGTCCCAAATCCCGTCTTTGATATGCACATAGGCGACATGTTCCCTGACCTGCGCGTAAAATTCCCACGCGGATTGCTTCGGATAAGGTTTGGGTTTTGAATGGTCATCACTGAACACGGGATTGCCGGTGTCAAAAACCAGTTTCAAGCCGGGCACGTTTTCCAGCAGTTTCAGGGTGAAGGGCCAGCCCATGCCGCCGTAATTCATGCAGTTTTCATGAACAGCGGTCAGGCCGGCATCGGTAAACATCCGGTTAATGATTTTGACGCGCCGGAAACGCTCCTGTTCCATCTGGTCTTCCCCGTCGCGCACGGCGAAGCTCATGATCCGCACCAGTTTTACCCCCAGCCTTTGCATGCGCGGGATACTGCGGCGGACTTCCGCCAGGGAAGAATCCATGGGGTCTTCAATTTTTTTGCCCCAGTTGGCAATGGCGGAACCGAAACAATTTATACGCACGCCGGAGGCTTCCAGTTTTTCTGCAACGCGTTCAAATGCTTCATCAGGAATATCATGGATCATTCCTTCCGGAAACCCCGCCACCTGAACTTTGCGGGATTCAATATTCTGCCAGCCCAGCTCCTTGGTCACCCTGATCTGGTCATCAACCGAAGGGGATGCTTCATCCGCGAACCCGGTAAAATACATACCTCTGCCTTTCTACAAAACAGCGTGTTTATGTACCCGTCATCTTATACCTTAATTTTACGCTGATGAAAGCGTAAAATTATTTATATCCCCATCCGGAAAGATTTCTATAGCTGATGGCAAGCGACTCAAACGGATCCCTTTCATAACAGTCATCCTGTTCGACCAGCAGGTATTCAACGCCGCTTTTTTCAGCTTGTTTGAGGATGGCCTTCCAATTCAGGTTGCCTTCGCCCACCTCGGCAAATCTCTGTTCGTGTTCCCTGGTCACGATCATGTCCTTGCAGTGCAAAAGCGGGATTCTCCCGGAACAGCGCTTGATCCAGTCGGCCGGGTCGCCGCCGCCGGCGGCAATCCAGTAAATATCAAGCTCCGCTTTCAGGACGGAAGGTTTTGAATTATCATAAACGCTTGCCAGCCAGGTCTTGCCCCCGTATTTGGCGAGTTCATGACTATGATTATGATATGAAAAATCCATTCCCGCTTTTTGCAGTTTTTCGGCGATCGGCGCGAGTTCGTCAAGAAAACGTTTCAAACCCTCCTCGGAAAAATAATCGTCCGGCAGTCCGCCGATGGCCGGATGAACGCATTGCCAGAGCTTGTGTTCCTCGATTAGCAGGTCAAGTTCCGTGAGAAAGCGTTTCCAATTCGTATGCGTAGAGACGATCCGCACGCCGGCGTCTTCGGCCGCCCGGGCAATGTCCTTCGGGTCTGCCGGGCCGAAACCGGAAACCTGGACGGTTGTATAGCCGGTTGCGGCGACCTTTTTCAACGTCTTTGCGATTTCCGGCATGGTCTTTGTATGTTCCCGCAGCGTATATAACTGCACGCCGGCGATCGGTTTGCTCATGGTTTCATCCTTTCCAATTTAAGCTTGCTGGCCCGAATGTCTCACAGGCAAAGTCCGCCGCGGCCATGGCAGTCTGCCCGCAACATTCTTGGGCTCAGAATAGAGCATGACGTCCGCCAATTCAACCGCTTTTATCGCCATTAGGGACAACAAGCCTTTTCTTTTGCTTTTAACGGCGGTTTTTGGTTAAATAAAACCACGATGCAGGTTGTGGAGACATAAAAATCTGTTGATGGGAGGCGCGGTTTTATGAAAAATTTAATGTTAATCGCGGCGCAGTGCGGCGGTGGTTACAGCAGTGCGGCATTTCTGTTTGCCTTGCTGATCTCGGTTTTTATCCTGGCTGCCATGTGGCGCGTGTTTACCAAGGCGGGCCAGCCGGGGTGGGGCGTTCTGATCCCGTTTTACAACGTGGTGCTGATGCTGCGCATCGCGGGCAAGCCGGGCTGGTGGCTCATTTTCTTTTTTATTCCCGTGATAAACCTTGTTGTCCAGATTGTCATGACGATTGATATCGCCAAAAACTTCGGTCGCGGCGGATGGTTCGCGGCCGGTTTGATTTTTCTGCCGGTGATTTTTTTCCCGATCCTTGCCTTTGGCGATTCGGCCTATACCGGCGCCGACCAGCCGGGCGGCGGTTGATGCGATGAGACCGATCAACATTATTATCCCTTATTTCAAGCGTTTCCTGACGAACCGGGAATATCAGCCATGATGTCCTGGCAGCGCAACGTCTTTTTTATCACCGCCTCGCAGTTTATTTCAATTCTGGGGTTTTCCTTTGCCATGCCGTTCGTGCCGTTTTATTTCCAGGAAATGGGCGTGCGCGATCCGCATGAGCTGAAAATGTGGATTGTGCTGTTTAATTGCGCCGCGCCGCTGACCCTCGCCGTTTTTTCGCCGATTTGGGGCGCTTTGGGCGACCGCTACGGCCGGCGGCTCATGCTTCTGCGGGCGAATTTCGGCGGTGTGATTCTGCTTTTTTTGATGGGGGTTGCCACGACCCCGACCATGCTGGTCGCCCTCCGTTTGCTGCAAGGCATCCTCACCGGGACGATGACCGCCGCGGTAACCCTGGTTTCGGTTCATGCTCCGGAAAAACGCAGCGGATTTGCGTTGGGAACGCTAAGCGCCGCCGTCAGTTCCGGCAACATGTGCGGCGCTTTTGTGGGGGGGATGTTTGCCGACTTATTCGGCTATCGGATGGCGTTTTTTGCCGCCAGCGGCATTATGCTGGTTGCCGCATTGCTCGTTTTATTTGGAATAGAAGAATATGTGCCGAAAAGAAAAAACGAAGATGAAAAATTGCCGGGATTGAGGTTTATTCCCAGAAATCTCGGGGCGGCGGGATTTATTCTCCTGCTGGTTGCCGTTATTGGTTTTGTGCTGAGTTTCGACAGCGCCTGGCTGCCGCTTTTGGTCCAGGAGATTCACGGCAGTTTGCGGGGGGCTTCATTCTGGACCGGTTCGCTGTCGGCGGTGGCCGGTTGTGCCGGCTTGCTGGCCGGCCCCATTATCGGGCGGTTGGCCGACCGGGTTACGCCGCCGGTGATTGCGCGCCTTTCTTCCGTCGGCGCCGGGTTCATGAGCATGCTCATGGGGATTGCGGGCAATTTTCCGTTCTTGTTCGGGGCGCGTTTTTGCGGAGCGTTTTTTGCCGGCGGACTTGACCCGGTGTTTCAAATCTGGCTTTCCAAAATTACGCCGGAGAAGGACCGCGGCTTTGTTTTTGGCTGGGCGGGCACGGTGCGGGCGGTGGGCTGGATGTTTTCGCCACTGGTCAGCGGGGCCGTGGCCTGGCTGGCGGGGGTGCGTTCCATTTTCTTTGCGGCGGCGGCATTCTTTTTCCTGCTGGTCCCCCTGATTTCTTTTGTGGTTTATAAACTGGAGCATAAGAATAACGTTTGACTTTTATGCCGCGCCGGCATAAAAATTACGCAGAAAAAATATTTGAAGGGTATCAAATGAAAATGAGCAGGACTAAAAAAACGACAACTTTACGTTTTGGCGTAATCGGCCTCGGCGGCATGGGGCAGAAGTATTGTAAAGTTCTTGGCAAGATGCCGCGTGTTGCCTTGACCGCCGTCTGCGACGCGTTTGCCGGCGCGGCGGAAAACACGGGGAAGACGTTCAATGTTCCTTTTTTTACCGATCACCGGGCCTTGATCAGGGCGCGTTGTTGCGACGTCGTGGCGATTGTCACTCCGCATCCTTTTCATGCCCAGCCGGCCATTGACTGCATGCGGGCCGGGATTCATGTGGTGACGGAAAAACCTCTTACCGAGCGGGTCGCAACCGCGGATAAAATGATACAGGCCGCCCGTGCCAACGGCGTGGTTTTTGCCGTTATGTTTCAATTGCGGCTGGATCTGCTCTGGCGGCAGGCGCTGGAAATTGTCAAGAGCGGCATGCTCGGCAGGATTTACCGCACGACAATGCTGGAAATGAAATACCGCTCCCAGCGTTATTATGATTCGGGGGTTTGGCGCGCAACCTGGAAGGGTGAAGGCGGCGGCGTGTTGATCAACCAGGCCCCGCATATGATTGACATGTTCGTGCAGTTGGCGGGCGTGCCCAGTGAAGTCCTCGGCAAAACTGAAACCAGGATGCACCGGATTGAAGTGGAAGACCATGCCGAGGCGCTTTTGAAATACAAGAACGGCGCCAGGGGTTATTTGTGCTGTTCAACCAACGAGCCGGAATCCAACTCATTGATTGAATTATCCGGCGACAAGGGACGGTTGACGATCCGCGACAACAAACTGGAATTTTATGCTTTTTCCCCGCCGCTAAGCAAACACCTCAAGGAAACCAAGGACATCTGGGACAAGCCGCAAGTCAACGGGCTCGGCCCGGCTGAACTGCCGAAACTGAAAGCGCTGAAGTTCGGGGGCCATGAGGCCGTATTGCGCAACATGGTGAACCATGTCCTGGATGGCGAGCCGCTGGCCACGCCCGGCGCCAGCGGCTTGGGGTCGCTGGAGCTGGCCAATGCCATCACGCTTTCCTCGCATGAAGACCGTTGGATCAAACTGCCCATTGACCGCAAAAAGTACGACCAATTGCTCTTCAAGCTCCAGCGCGAATCAAGGTTTGTGAAAAAGAATGTCAAGGTGGAATGTAAAACCGATCCGAAACTTGCATAGTTTTCCGGCCGGTTGCGTCAAATCTTTACGTTGAGCAGCGGTATTTGAGAATGCACCACAGGGCGCGCAAGCCGTCCTTCCAGGTGATTTTTTTGCCTTCCGTGTAATCACGGCCGTAATAGGAAACCGGCACCTCGTATATTTTCCATCCCTTGCGCGCGATTTTCGCCGTGATTTCCACTTCAAAACCGAACCGGTCCTCCCGGAGCGAGATGGAATCAATGACTTCCTTCTTGAAAACTTTGTAGCCGACCTCCATGTCGGAAAGATTCAAGTCGGTCATCATGTTGGAAAGCGTGGTCAGAAAACGGTTGCCGAGCGAATGCCAGAAGAAGAGCACGCGGTGCGGACCGTTGCCGATAAAACGCGAGCCGAAAACAACATCGGCATGGCCGTCCAGGATCGGCGCCAAAAGGGCCGGATAGTCGCGCGGGTCATATTCAAGGTCGGCATCCTGAATCAATATGATATCGCCGGTTGCCAGCTTGAATCCACTGCGCAGGGCGGCCCCCTTGCCGCGGTTGGTCTCGTGACGGATAAATTTCCACTGAGGATGTTCCTTTTGGAGCGCATGGAGGACATCGCGCGATCCATCCGTTGAACAATCGTCAACAAAAACCAGCTCTTTTTCCATGTCAATTTCAATATCACGAATGATATTGGCCATTTGGGCAATGGTCTTGGCTTCGTTGTAAACGGGAATGACAATCGTTAATTTCATGTTGATTTTCAACCGCCGCAGTTAAACCCATCTTTAAGTTAACAACCGGAAAAGGACATGATTAAGCGCCAGGGCATATAGCGCCGAGATGACATCGTCGGCCACGATGCCGAGACCCCCGGGCAGTTTTTGTGCCCAATTCGCCGGCGGCGGCTTAAGGATGTCCAGGACTCGATTGGTGATAAAGGCCAGTCCGAGCGCCGGGATGCAAATCGGCAATCCGATCATGCAGATGGGGAATGTCAGATATTCATCGGCCACGATGCGCCGGTCGTCTTTCCGGTTGAAATGTTTCTCGGCGATATCGCATAACGGGAGCGCGATGCCGGCAAGAACGACGCAACAGCATATTTGCCATACGATTGCCCCGGTCCAGACCGCCGAAAGACAAAGCATGAGCGGGATGGCCAGCAAAGCCCCCGCTGTTCCCGAAGCAAATGGACTTAACCCCAAGCCAAATCCGGTTGCCGCGGCCACGGCAAGATATTTGAATGCATTGCGTAAATTTTGTTTAGAAAATGTCATAGGTGTTCAGAAGTCAGCCCGCCTGCAGCGCTATGCACAGCATTGCGGGCAGGTAGCCAAGAGTCAGAATAAATCAAAGATATGCATGTCGCCTGCCTGCCCGCTCGAGCCCGGCCAGGGAGCGCTTGTCTTCTGGCTACTGACTTCTGAATTCTGACTTCTTTCTTAAGAGCATCCCATTGAGCTGCCGCAGACAAAACAGCGGTAACATGAACCGTTCCGGACGGTGATTGCGCCGCACTGGTCGCAAACAGGGGCATCCTCCTGGTTGACCATCTGGCCTTGCTTGTAAAGCATTTCTTCGGCATTGGCGGCCTTTTGTTCGATAACTTTGGGCTGATTGGCATCAGCCGGCGGTTTGCCGTTTTTGTCAGGCTGATGCCATTCCTGGAGCGCCTGTCCCTTGCCGTTGGGAAATGTCATTGCCAACCAGCGGAAGATGTAATCAACCAGCGACTTGGCGTAGGGGATTTCAGGGTTCTTCGTGAATCCGCTCGGTTCAAACCGGCTGTGGGTGAATTTTTCCATCAGGGTGGATGCCGGCACGCCGTATTGGAGGCACATGGAAATCGCCGTCCCGAAGGCATCCATAATTCCGCCCACCGTGCTGCCTTCCTTGGCCATGGTGATGAAAAGTTCGCCGGGCGAACCATCTTCATACAGCCCGACCGTCAGATATCCCTGATGGCCGGCGACCTCAAATTTATGGGTGATTGACCGGCGGGTCGGGGCCATCCGCCGCCGGAACGGTTTGGCGGAAACAACTTCCGGCGCGGCGTCGCGCTCAGTGGAGGCTTTATCCGTTGAAACGGGCTGAATGCCCTTTGATCCGTCGCGATATATGGCGATCGCCTTGAGGCCGAGCTTCCAGCCATCCATGAAAACCTGCATGACATCCTGCATGGCCGCCGCCGCCGGCATGTTAATGGTCTTGCTGATGGCGCCCGATAAAAACGGCTGGACGGCGGACATCATTTTCAGGTGGGCATGGTAATCAATAAAGCGCGTGCCGTTTTTCGGCTTAAAAGCGCAGTCAAAGATCGGCAGGTGTTCGGGATGCAATCCCGGCGCGCCCTCAATGGTGTCCTTCTCGTCAATATACTTGATGATGGCGTCAACCTGCTCTTTGTTGTATCCGAGCCGATTCAGGGCGGCGGTGAGCGAACGGTTGACAAGTTTAAACATGCCGCCGTCGGCCAGTTGTTTGTATTTCACGAGCGCAATATCAGGTTCCACGCCGGTGGTGTCGCAGTCCATCATAAACCCGATGGTGCCGGTCGGCGCCAGGACGGAGACCTGGGCGTTACGGTAACCATGGCGTTGGCCCAGTTCCTGGGCATGTCCCCAGGCTTTGCGCGCCTCATTGAGGATGGCGGAATTATCAACGTCGCTTTGAACGTGTTCCATGGCGTCACGGTGCATGCCGATGACGTTCAGCATCGGTTCGCGGTTCTGCTGGTAGGCGTCAAAGGTTCCCTTGCCGGCCGCCATTTCGGCGGAAGCCATGTAAGCCGTGCCCGTCATGAGCGCCGTGACGGCCGCCGCAAAGGAACGCCCTTCGTCGCTGTCATAAGGTTTGCCGAGGCGCATGATCAGCGCGCCGAGGTTTGCGTAACCAAGCCCAAGCGGCCGGAAACGGTGCGAATTTTCGGTTATTTCATAAGTCGGATAACTGCAGCTGTCCACCAGGATGTCCTGGGCAATGATCAGGATCCGGACCGTATGCTGGAAACGTTTTGTGTCAAAAGTCTGGCGCTCGCCCCGTTCGCCCGGCGAAGCGGATTCATCCGAGAACTTCATGAGATTGATTGAGGCCAGATTGCAGGCGCTGTTGTCAACAAACATATATTCCGAACAGGGATTGCTGGCATTGATGTTGCCGCTGTTCGGGCAGGTATGCCAGCGGTTGATGGTCGTATGATATTGAACGCCCGGGTCGCCGCAGAAGTGAGCGGCCTCGGCGATATTCCGCATTATGGTCCGCGCATCCTGCACTTCGGCAATGTCGCCGGTGGTCACCGCCTTTGTGTGCCAGACGGTGCCGGCTTCCACGGCCTGCATGAATTCGTCCGTAACCCGGACGGAAAGGTTTGAGTTTTGGAACATGACCGACGAGTAAGCCTCGCCGTTGAACGATCCGTCATAACCGGCCTTGACCAGGGCCCGCGCTTTTTTCTCCTCGTTGACCTTGCAGTTGATGAATTCCATGATATCCGGATGGTCAACCTTCAGGCTCTGCATCTTTGCCGCCCGCCTTGTCTTGCCGCCGGATTTGACAACGGCCGCCACCTGGTCAAAAACGCGCATGAAACTTAATGGTCCGGACGGCGTTCCTCCCCCGGATAGTTTTTCACGGCTGCTGCGCAACGTGCTCAGGTCGGTTCCGGTTCCCGAACCGTACTTAAACAGCATCGCCTCGGCGGCCGTCAGGCGCATGATGTCTTCCATGCTGTCGGCAACCGATTGGATAAAGCAGGCCGAACCCTGCGGACATTTATAGGAATCAGACGACTGCTCTATCTTGCCGCTGTCGGGATTAAAGAAATAACAGGTCTTGCTGGTTGAAGAAAGTCCGTAAACTTGGTGCAGGCCCACGTTGAACCAGACCGGGCTGTTAAATGCTCCGTATTGATTGACGCAAATGTAAGCCAGCTCGCGGTAAAAATTTTCCGCGTCATTGGCGGAGGCGAAATAACCGTCCTTCAGCCCCCAGTCGGCGATGGTGCGGGCGACGCGGTGAATCAGTTGCCGGACCGATTTCTCGTGGATTTCCGTTCCCCTGGCGCCGTAAAAATATTTTGAGGCGACAACATTTGTCGCCAGAGTTGACCATGATTTCGGCACTTCAACGCCGTTTTCTTCAAAAACAACCGCGCCCTTGTCGTTTTTGATTACGGCCTTGCGCGGTTCCCATTCAATCTCATCAAACGGATGAATTCCGTTTTTGCTGAACAAAGCCGGAATCCGAAGCCCGCCCGCGTTTTTTTGCTTTGATAAAAAATTAATTTCATCGCGGTTGTTTTTGTCCCGCCCGCCGTTTTTTTTAACCGGTAATTGCGCGACCATGTTTTTCCCTTCCGCTTCAAAGCCTAACCCGAGTGAATCATTATTTTTAATCATATCGCCGCCTCCTAAACACAGAGAATATAACGACTTATATCGTTTTTATAAGTCATTAATATACCACTATATGTTGACTAGTTTTAAGTAAAACCAATAAATACTACAATCTGTAGTATATGCAAGTAAAAAAATAATATTTTTTTAAAGCTGGAATCCGGTAGTCAGAACCCCTTGCCCGACACCCCCTTGGCCGAGATCGGGCTTGGGCAGACAGGTGGAATTCAGCATGAAGAGAGCATAAAAGGGCGATAAGAAACCGTTATAAAGATGAATAAACATCTTTCTTCATTTTCCGGCCTGATTCTGGCCGCCGGTTTCCGACTTCTGGCTCCTTTTTTTATATTTAAAAACAATCGGCGCGCCTTCAAACCCGAAAGCTTTGCGGAGCGCGCCTTTCAGATATTTCTCATAAGTTAACGAAAGTTTAACGGGATCATTTACGAAAAGCAAGAATGTAATCGGCTGGATTGCGGTCTGGGTTGCGTAAAATATTTTCAAGCGTCCGCCGTGCACAAATGGAGATTGAAAACGCGCCGTTGCGATTTCCAGTCCCCGATTCAGGATGCCGGTTGCAATTTTTTTTCTGTTCTGCGCGGCCACATCGTTGACGGTTTCAATTATGCGGCGGATGTTAAACCCGGTTGCCGCCGAGGCGCAGACCACCGGCACGAAATCCATAAACGGCATCGCCCGGTATAAAGCCGCGCGGCATGATTGCTGGGAGCCGGCCGGAACCAGATCCCATTTATTGACGATGAGCACACAGCATTTATTATTTTCCAGAACATGCGCCGCAATGGTTTTGTCATAGGCCGTCGGCCCCCGGGTTGCGTCAAGGACGAGCGCCACGACGTCCGCGGAATTGATGCTCTCCCGGGTGCGCATTTGGCTGAAACTGTCAACGGCGCATTTTATTTTTTTCGTTTTGCGCAAACCGGCGGTGTCCGTCAGAATATATCCCTCCCATTGATTGCCGGCTTTTGTTGTCAGCGGAACATCAATGCTGTCGCGGGTTGTCCCCGGTTCGCCGGAAACGATGACCCGCTCGCTTTGCGTGAGGCAGTTGACAAGCAGTGATTTGCCCACGTTTGGGCACCCGACAATGGCGATGCGCAGGCGGGGAATATCATCGTCTGTTCCGGGGGGCAGAATACCGTCCAGTTTGTCGGTCAAATCATCAAGCCCGCGGTTATTCAGGGCTGATACCGGGAAAACCGGAAAGCCGAATTTGTCAAAATCATGAGCGTGGGATTCAAGTTCAACGCTGTCAATTTTATTGGCCGCAAGCAGAACCGGCAAACCGCTCTTGTGAAGCAAGGCGGCCGCTTTCTCATCCGCCGCCGTCACGCCTGTCCTGGCATCAACCGCAAATATGACGGCCCCGGCCCCGTCCAAGGCCAGGTTGACTTGACGGTGCACTGCCGCTTCAATCTCGTGCGGTGTTCGCCTCGGCGCCGCGCTGGTTGCCGCGTGAGCGGCGGATTGGTCCGGCAAGGCGTTGTCAGCCCAATGGGCTTCGGCGTTTTCAAGTCCACCGGTGTCAACCAGGTCAAAGCAACGGTCCTTATAGCGGATCGTGCAGACAATCCGGTCGCGGGTGACGCCCGATTCCTCGTGCACAATTGATATGCGGCGGCCCGCCAGCCGGTTGAAAATGGAGGATTTTCCCACGTTCGGCCGGCCGATGATGGCCACTATCGGCCGGCATTGACGGAGTTGTTTTGAATTTTTCTCCATGTAGCATTTTAAATTTTGCAGGCCGCCGTTTATCGGTGCATGCATTGGAGTTAAATGATAGAGGCCGGAACTTTAATTGACAAGGAATTTATGCTTGTGGCATAAATTCCTTGTCGTTACCGCAATGCCATTATCTGAAGCGTCGAATGGCGAGCATTTATAAATCAAGCTTTTGACTTTTTCATTTTCCTTGCTTTTGGTTGCCCGGGAATCAGCGTCTATTTATTGCCTGCGCCGAATCCGTTTTGCGTCATGTACTTGTAGCTCATTTCAATGGCAGCAAACATGTCGATGTTGCAATAATCAAGCTCAATGACGATGCTGCCGACCTGTTCGGGCAAATGGGCGACCAGCGCCTTGATGTCCAGTTGGCCGCTTCCAAGCGGCCGCAATTCAACCTTGCGATCCAGGATGCCCTGGGTAACCCTGAGTTTTTTCTGGGTTTGTTTGAGGATACCGTCCTTGATGTGGATCAGGATGGTTCGGTCTGCAAAGATCTTGAGCATTTCGACGGCATCTTCGGCGCCAAAGTTGGTGGACCAGAAAGAGTCTATCTGGAATTTGACCTTTGGGCAAAGTTCGGCATAGATCTGGTATTTGAGTTTGCCATCCAGGCGCTGGAATTCAAAATCATGGTTATGCTGGAAGAGGGTAAAGCCGTTTTTAGCGAGGATTGCCTGCATCGTGTTGGTGGTCTCGGCGGTGCGTTTGATCGCCTCGAGGTCCTTGAATTGATCCGGGCCATAACCACAGACGATCTTGTCAAGCCCAAGGATATCGGCGATTTCCATCACTTCGCCGATATTGTGCGAATTGGCCCAAGGCGAGTGCGAGGAGTACAATTTTAAACCCAGGTCCGCAATGATCTTTTTAAATTCCCTGGGGCGCAGGTTCCAGAACCCGGCGGGTTCAACCCCTTTGTAGCCGATTTGAGCGACCCTCTTGAGAACAGCAATAAAGTCCTTTTGGGCGGCTTCCCGCAGGGAATACAATTGAACTGATAATGGTTTTGACATGTTTCGCTGCTCCTTTCATGGATTGACTTTTGCCGAACAAAATGTACGCTGACGGGAACAATCGTTGCAGAAAGCCGATAAAATGACAATTGACGGAAAGTGTTATTTATTGACCGGAACTATAAATGAAAAATCTGACCGGGCGATTGCAGGCACTTAGGCGGGTGGCTTTTTACATGGCTCCTGATCACGCGCGCGTCACGCCCGTCAGGATCCCGGACAATACCGAGCTCGTGGAATTGATCACTGCCGGCAATGTTTTTTTTGAAGTTGACGGACGGTTACAGAATTTTGGCAAGGGAACGATCTTCTGGCATCGGGCCGGCGAGGAGACAATCTGGCGCACCACGCCCGATGCGCCTTACCGTTGCGTTGTTTTTCACTTTATGGTCAATGATCTTAACCGGCCGGTTCCACGGGTAAGTTTCTGGCACTCTAACGCCGATACAGACCTTGACCGGTTTGCCTCGGAAAGCATCAGTCTCTTCCATGCGCAGACGCTGGATGTGGATGTGTTGGCGCTTTACATTTACAGCACACTGCTGCGTCATGCAATGGTCAAGAGGAAGACGTCTCTCCGGCGAAATTATCCAAAACCACTCGACCAATCGCTGGACTACATTCGTCGTAATATCGGGAAACACGTCTCGATTTCAATTCTGGCCAACTACAGCCAGGTCAGCAATTCGCAGATATTTAAACTCTTTCGCAACCATCTTGCAATCGCGCCGCACAAGTATATCCTTTTACAGCGTCTGGCGCGCGCGCGAACCATGCTGGCCGGCACGCAACTGTCAATCAAGGAGATTGCCGCCGCGTGCGGTTTCAGAAACCTGGAAGTTTTCTATCGCCAATTTCACAGGGTCAGCCGCATTACACCGGCTGAATATCGTTGCAAATACCTGCCATATCACTTTTCAAAAAACGCCGGAATCAGGCGAAAAAAAATAAAGTTGCCAGGACAAAGATCGGCATCAGGATGACAAGTGACCCAGGCGGATACCTCATATAATCACACTGGCAACATTTTTGTCATTATGGGCGCTACGACACGAATTGTAATTCGTGCTGGCTTCGCGCCGGAAAAGCAATTTGATTCATTTCATATTTTGCGGTGTTGTTTCATGAGCCGCAGGATTTCTTCCCGGATGGAAAACAGGTCGTGTTTGAAACGGTCCAGGCGCGCCGGTGCGATAAACCGCTGCTGTTGCACAATCTCGCAGTGTCTTATGGTTTCGTGGAGATATTTAAGCGCGCGCTTAAGATAAGCCACCAGAAAACCATCCTCGGTCTCATGGTCATAGGCCAAGCTGTTCAACGCGCCGGCGAGTTTGGCGCCAAGCATCTGTGCCGAAAGAATCATATCCGACAAGGGTTTGTTCTCCGGCTCATCTTTCAAATCAGTTATGTTGCAGTCGTGCGACATGGCAATAACTGTCTCAAATGCCCGGTGCGCGAGTGGATGCCGGATATCACCATCCGCGGTACGGATCCAATCAATACCTTCAGTCAGCGGGTTGGGTTCCGGTTCCTGGAAATCATCAACAATATAATCTGGAATGGATGGGGCTTCGTCAACTTCGTCGTTGTCATGCGCCTCAAGATAGGTTTCAATTCGCGTCCAGCCCATTGCGCGTGCGATCAGCCGTTCTCGGCTTTCTTCATCCACGTCTTTGAATTGTTCAAGCAGTTCCATGTAACGGTCAGTGCGGGCGTCCGATGCTTTGAGGAATTTCTCCCATGCAAATTCATCCATGGGCGCGTCATCATCCGGTGTCCATACGTGTCGCTCTCCCGCTTCATCCTCTTCCCGGGGCGGGGGTGTGCCGGCGGTATTTGTAAGTTGTTCTAACCAGCGTTTAATGCCGGAGGCATTGGCCCGGCGTTGTTCGTTTTCTTCCTGTGCGCTCATTTTCCAGGCAGGCTCGGTAATTGAAAGCCGGAAGTCGGCGCTTTCAATCACGACTCTTCCGTTATGATCGCTGAACCACTCTAAATATAGACAGTTGGCAAGGTGTTCTGGGGGTTTTATGCCGATTTTATTCATGGTGTATGCTTCTTCAATTGGAACGTCCGGCACGCGGACCTTGCGTGAGGCGGTCATGTCGCCGGCGATGCCGTGCTGTTGCGGCTTAAGATCAACCGGTTGGCCGGGCTTTGGGGTGGGATTCTCAAACATCAATCCGCGTCCGGCCAGATCGCGGAGGGCGTTGCCTTGCAGTTCCAGTTCAAGCGGGTCCTTGCGTCCGGCCAGCCAGATACGACCGATCACGCGGCCTTTTTGCCGGTTGTCGATGTCTCCCCGCACCACGCTCTCAGTAATTCGCCAGGCCATTTTAAACCAATTTTTTCATTCACTTTTCGGCTTTGTTCAAGTCCTGATCCGTGTTCCGGCGGAAGTCCCAGGTCAGATAATCCAAGCTCATGGGTAATGCCAGTTCCAGGGTCTGGATAAACTGCACGCCGACCCGCACCTTGGCCGGACGACATTCCAGCAAATGTCCGCCATGTTGTTTGTCGGCCGAGAGAAAATGGAGATGAAGTCCGGGCACGCTCAGCGATCCGACGAAGGCCGGCGTGAAAAAGCCGGCCAAGGTGCCTTCAATGTCCGTGAAAGTGAAAACCGGCTGTTCGCTGGCGACTTCCGCCAAAGGCCGGTAATTTTCCTGTTTCGGAACCGATCGGGCTTTGATATAGGCAAACCGTCCCTCAATGCGAATGGCATAGAAAATGTTGGGCGAAGGCAACAGTTTCTGCAACCACTCCTGAAAGGCGGCATGGGTCATTTCCGTTTCCAACTCGTCATGGCTCAAGGGACGATAAAATGTGACGCAGGCGAACGGCGTCAAAGCCTGTTCGTCCACCTGGCTGGTGCGGCCATCGGCGGTAATTTGATAAATCCGCCCATCAAGCATGACCATCTCGCCGTCCAGGTTGTCAAATGTGCCCAACCCGAAATCACCGTGCTGTTTGACTTGTGTGAAAGGGATCTTCTGTTCATAGATTCCCTCCACGAGCGCATTGACCGGAGCGCACAGGTAGATCCGGTTCGTATTCATTGTTCCTTGTCTTTCTTGATTCATATTCCTTTCTGAACTTAACGCTTTTTTGCCGGTTAACCGTCAAATTTGTCCGATGGCATTGGTTGGGGCCCCCCAATAAAACAGATCAGATGAAAAAAATCCAGGTTGCCAGGGCAAAAAGCGGCGCCAGAATAATAAGCGAGTAAGCCATGTATCCGAAAAAGCTGGGCATTTTGATGCTGTTTTCCTCGGCGATGGCGCGCACCATGAAATTCGGCGCGTTGCCGATATAAGTGTTCGCGCCCATGAACACCGCTCCGGCTGAAATGGCCTGCAGGACAAGCGGATGCTCGGCGATCAGCTTGGTTATGGCCGCGTGTTCCGGAATGCCGTTTGCGAAATTGCCGAGGGCGGTGGTAAGAAACGTCAGGTAAGTGGGAGCGTTGTCAAGAAAACTGGATAACAAGCCCGTTATCCAGAAAAAATGCCACGGCTCCCTGGCGGCGTTGGTGATAAAGGCCAGTTGTCCGTTCGGGCCGGCGCGCAGCATTGCCAGCGCCGGGAGGATGGTGATGAATATCGCGGCAAAGACAATGGCCACTTCTTTCATCGGTCCCCAATGAAAATGATTCTCAGCGCGGATATGTTTCCGCGTGGTCAACAGCGAAAGCAGGGTGAGCACCAAAAGCAGGCCGTCGCGGGCGATATCCTGCAGTTTGAGCGGAGTATGGAAAAGCGTTACCTGGCCGAGTTCCACGGCGCCGCTGAGGAGCACCGCCGCAATAATTCCCGCCAGGTAAAGAAAATTGTGCCCGCCGTGAAGGCGGATGGCGGCCTGGATGTTTTGTCCATCCGGCGGCAAATGGTGTTTGTCGCGCAAATAATAAAACGTGTCCAGCAGGAAGAAAATGACCAGGGCATAAACGCTGACGAAAAGCGTTATGGGAAGCAGATGAAATGTCCAGAAAAAAGGCACGCCGCGCAGAAATCCGAGGAATAACGGCGGATCACCCAGCGGCGTAAGGGATCCGCCGATGTTGCTGACCAGGAAAATAAAAAACACAATAACATGGGCCTTGGTTTTGCGCGCCGCGTTTGATCGGATCACGGGGCGAATCAACAGCATGGAAGCGCCCGTTGTGCCGATCCAGGAGGCAATGATCGTGCCGATTATCAGCAGAAACAAATTGGTCAGCGGCATTCCTTTGAGGGCGCCCTTGATGTAAATTCCGCCCGCAACCGTGAATAACGACAGGAGCAGGATCATGAAAGGGATATAATCCAGTAAAATCATGCGGGCAATTTCGGTCATGGCCGTTTGGCCGAAGAACCACAAGAGCGGCAGCGCCAGCATCAGCCCCCAGGATGCAACCACCCAATGATAATGGCATTGCCAGAATTTGGGGGCGAAAAGCGGAACCAGGGCCAGGGATAATAAAAGACCGGCAAACGGCAGGGCGCTCCAGTAGGGCAATAAAGTTCCGAGCCCGGATATTTCATCAGGATTCATGAGAAGTCATAAAATTATTTTAAATCGTTAAGAAAACACACGGGTCAGCGGCGGTTGGACGTTTTCTGAACCGGCATGTTCAGATACGGTTCGGGCGGCTCGGCAATCCAACGGCAGGCCGGCGGCACGCGCAGTTTGGCGCTGGACGCCGTCATGTGTCTGGCAAGAATGGGGAGAATGACGGCGCAGAGCGCCGCCGCGGCAATAATCAGCGCGATCCTTTTTTTTACGGGCGCTTCAAGCGATTTCAAGGAGGAAACGCCGGAATGAATTGTCTCCGGCAATTTAATTTTTTTTATGGCGGCAGCCAGGCCGGCAAAACGAATGTGCGGGAAGCGGCGTTTTTGAGAGAAAAATTCTTTTTTATCCGGCAATTTCCGCCGGACCGGCGCCGGTTCCGGCGGAACTTCCAGCGCGCTGAACTGGCGCAGGAGCGGCTCCGGATCAAGCTGGACGCATTGGGCGTAGAGCTTGATGAAACCCTTTGCATAAATCGGCGCGATCAGGTTGTGAAACTCATTATTCTCAATGGCTTCAACATACTGTGTTTTCATTCGCGCGGTTTTGGCGATATCGGCGCGGCTCAGTTTTATTTTTTCGCGCGCTGCTTTTAACTTGTTTCCTATTGTTTCCATTGGATTGCCAAGGTTATCCGGTTCATGGTCCATCGTTCAATCCGCCGCAGGCGGACCGAACCCGTGAACCGATTAAGTCCCTTCCGTTTGTTCCTGAACATTTGAAGGAATTTGGGTGTCAAGGTCAATCAAAATCTCGCGCGGGTCCGAGCCATGCGCCGGGCCGACGATACCCTGTTCCTCCAGTTGATCCATCAGCCGGCCGGCGCGGTTGTAACCGATTTTAAGGCGGCGTTGGAGCAGGGAGACGGATGCGCGCCGGGTTTCGCGGATGATTTGTGTCGCCGCCTGGAGCAAATCGTCGTCAGTGCCGTCATCATCAAACGAGTCGGAATCCGCCGACTTTTCAATATGTTGCTTGATGGCCAGTTCGTACCTGGGCGGGCATCTTTTTTTGATGAAATCAACAATGGCATGAATATCTTCATCGGTCGTCAGGGCGCCCTGCGCGCGCACCAACTTGCTGGAGGTCGGCTGAAGGAAGAGCATGTCGCCGCGGCCGAGAAGCTTGTCGGCGCCGATGGTGTCAAGAATGGTGCGGCTATCCACCTTCTGCGCCACCTGGAACGAGAGGCGCGCCGGGAAATTGGCCTTGATCGTTCCGGTAATGATGTTCACCGAAGGACGCTGGGTTGCCAGGATCATATGGATGCCGACGGCCCGCGATAATTGCGCCAGGCGGGCGATATGGTTTTCCACGTCGGCCTGGGCGACCATCATTAGGTCGGCCAATTCATCAATCACAATGACGATGTAAGGCAGATGAGCCGGCATTTTTTCATCCTCCTCCTCGTTTTCTTCAGCACTTGTTTTGGCAATTAACTCCTGTTCAATCGGCCGGTTGTTATAACCTTGAATGTTCCGGACGCCGGCCCGCGCAAATAATTTATATCTTTTTTCCATCTCGGCAATGGCCCAGCGCAGGCCGAATATGACTTTTTTCGCGTCGGTTATCACCGGGACAATCAGATGCGGCAATTCATTGTAAGCCGCAAATTCCACCAGCTTCGGATCAATAAGCATCAGGCGCAGCTGGGCGGGAGTGCGCGACATGAGCAGTCCGGCCAGGATCGAGTTCATGCAGACGGTTTTGCCCGAACCGGTGGCGCCGGCGATCAAGAGGTGCGGCATGGCCGATAAATCAGGAATGATGTCGTTTCCGCCGACGTCTTTGCCGAGCACAATCGGAATGTCCGCATGGCTGTTGTGCCAGCGTTCGCCTTCCAGTATTTCCCGTAAATATACTTTTGTGGCCGCCGCGTTCGGAACTTCAATGCCGACAACTCCCTTGCCGGGAATCGGGGCCTGAACGCGGATGCTGGTGGCTTTCAGGGTCAGGGCGAGGTTGTTGGAAAGCGAGCCGATTTTTTCCACGCGCACGCCCGGCGCGGGCAACAGCTCATAGCGGGTGACAACCGGTCCCTGCTCAATGTGTTTGACTTCGCAGGCGATTCCGAACTCAGCGAGAGTTTCCTGCAGAATCTTGCCGGTGGTTTGATTGTCGCCGATTAATTTGCGGTCATTATCGTCCGGCAGAGGCTGAAGCAAGTCAAGCGACGGGAGCTGATACCCGGTTTCTTCCGCCGCCAGTGCGCTTTTTCGCGGCATCGCCACCGGCGCGTCAACGGCGAGTTTTTGTTCTTTCACCCGTTTTTCCGCCGCGGCCGCCGGCTTCTTTTCCGTGGCCGGCGCGATCTTTTCCGGGACGGCAACAATTTCCGGCGCAATGCGGAGCGGTTCTTCCGGCAAGGCTGTTTTCTCCCGCCGAACCGCTTTTTCAAGCGCCGCGCGTTTTTTTGCGATTTCACGTTCCTCGACGACAATTTTTTCCAGCCGGTCCTTGCGGGCGTCAAGGGTTGCCCTGATTTTCTCCCGGATCAGTGTAAAGAGCCCGGCTGTCCGGACGGCAAATAATCGCAGGCGCGCCAAACCGAAGCACATGACAAACGCCATGACCAGCAAGGCAATTAAAATGACCGTTGCCCCCGTATTTCCGAACAGGGCGGACAATAACTGGTCGCCAAAAAGCCAGCCGGCCAAACCGCCGCTGAAACCGGTCAGGTTGAAACGCGCGGCGACTGTTTCCCAGACCGGGGAATTAATCGTAAAAAGCGCGCTGGCCGAGACCAGGGCGGCCGCGCTCCATATCAACCAGGGCCTGATCGGTTCATCCGGCCGTAAAAGAAGCAATAATCCCAGGCCGGCGCAAACAGCCGGAAGCAGGAGGGTGGAAATGCCGAAAACCATGAGGCTGATGAACACATACCAGGCGCCGACCGGCCCGATATAATTGAACGGCGGATCATTGGGCGGCGTATTGAGGAGCGATATATCGCCGCTCTGGTAGGAAACTGTGGCCAGGATCATCAATACGCTGATGGTCAGCAATGCCAGCCCCCAGAGCTCGCGCACTCCCGCTTTTCCGCTGATATTGCCGTTATCGTTTGTTGTCATTTTTTAAAAACTACGTGTGCAAAAGACGGATCAACCGCGGCCGTTACGTTCTTGCCCCCCGGTAAAAAAACAAGAACCGGAAGATCATAAGAGAGCGAAGGATCAAGGTCAATACAGTCAACAAAAACCTTTGGAACTGATTTTTTCATCTCTTCCAGATCTTCGGTCTTGCCGGTGAGGACCAGGTTGACCTGGTCGGGGATGGTCTCCACTTTAAAGGCCGATGACGGCCGGACAATCACTTCCACCGGAATATTGCGCAACTCAAGGGTCTCATTCTTTACGGCAATCTGCACGTTAACCTGGATTTCTGACGGTTCAATGACCGGTGTCCAGGTATTGCTCGGCGGGAGGACCCGGCAGCGTTTGACAAATGATTCAATGCGTCCCTCAACATCCACCGGTTCCGTGTAGACCCACTCAGTCTGCGCCAGTTGCTGGGCCGGCCCGCGCAATAACACAAACGCCGGCTCGCAGGTTGCCTTTTCCACCTCTCCGGCAAACGGTTTCCCGGCGATGCGGCTTTTGATCGGCACTGTTTTTTCCGATTCGCGGTCGGTGCTGATTTGAATTATTTCCGGCTCAATTCTTACCGCCCGCACGCCGTGAGCGCCCTTGATATTGTAGACTTGAAGACGAACGTCAAAGGAGCCGGCCACTGAATTTGTCCGTAAATCCAGCAGGACCTTGACCTGCTTGTTGTCAATCAGGCGGATATTTTCCTGCGAACCGCGGAAGGTCACCCGGGCCGAATCGGAAGATTGGCGTAAAACGGCCCAGCCGTCGGTGATTTTGATTTCCACCGGAATGTTTGAAATAATGATTTCATAATTGATGGTCTCATGGATTGCATACCAGGAGGCAATCGCCAGCACCAGGGCCAGCACTTTAAGCCGGATATTGTTTAACAGAGCTTCACGCATATCAATTTCTTTCCGCGCGCCTTATGTCTTTGGATGCTTGCTCGTTTTCATAACATGAATTATCCAATCGGTAAACTTTGTCAGCCGGCTGATTTTCTTGGGTGGGCGGAACAATATGCCCGACAAAAACCGGCGCAGTTGATCGTCATCAAGATTTCGGATCAGGTGGCCTTTATGCCCGACGGAAATGAATCCGCTTTCCTCGGACACGACCACCACGATGGCGTCAGTTTCATCGGATATGCCGGCCGCCGCCCGGTGCCGGGTGCCGACCGTAAGGCTTAAATCCGGCTGTTGTGACAGTGGAAAAGTGCATCTCGCCGCGACGATCCGGTCGCCCGAGATGATGACGCCGCCGTCGTGTAAAGGCGTATGGGGGTAAAAGATTGAAGCAAGCAGTTCCGGCGTCACGGCGCTGTCCATTTTAATCCCGGTTTCCTGAATGGGGCGGGTGCCGATGGATTGTTCAATTGCAATAAGAGCGCCAATTTGCCGGTTGGCCAGCAGATTGACCGCCTGGACGATCTGGTCAACCAGCGAGGGCGCGCGGTAGAGGTTGCCGAAAAAATGCTGTTTGCCGATTTCAGCCAGGGCATGGCGGATTTCAGGCTGGAAAATAATCAGCAATGCCACCGCCAGATAGACGGACAATCTTTCCAGAAGCCAGGTCAGGGCTTCCAGGCGGAAAAAACGCGTTGCCGCGCTCAGAATGATGAAAATCATGATCAGCCCGGCCATCATTGGCGCGCCGCGTGTTCCTTGAAGAAAATAAAACACGTAATAAAACGCCGCGGCCAGGCACAATATTTCAACAATCCCGTTAAAATCAGGCAATATTCCGGCAGTCAACATTTCACGGTCTCGCTTTCAAAATGGTTTTTAATACCGATAAAACATCGTGCGATTCCTTGACGTCATGAACCCTTAAAACGCTCGCGCCGTTAAGCAGACAGTAAGCCAGCGCGCCCAGACCGGCCGCCAGGCGTTCGTTGACGGCGTTTTCCGTGATCTGGCCTAAAAATCGCTTGCGGGAAAGGCCGATGACAATCGGCCGTCCGCATTCTCCCAGTTTTCCAATTTGGGCAAGGAGTTTCACGTTGTGTTCTGTGGTCTTGCCGAAACCCAGGCCGGGATCAACCGCCATGGCTTCAGGCGCTATTCCTTCCCTGTTCAAAAAATTAATGCGTTCTTGCAAATAGCCGCTGACTTCAGTTGCGACATCGTCATAGCGGGGATTCTCCTGCATATTGCGCGGTTCGCCTTTTTTATGCATGAGAATCACGCCGGCCTTGTAACGCCGCGCGGTTTCCGGCATGCGTTTGTCGGATTCAAGCGCGGATATATCATTGATAATATGCGCGCCGGCTTTTAGAGCCGTTTCCGCAACTTCGCTCTTTTGAGTGTCAACGGATATTAATACATCTGTCTTGGACTTTAATTCTTCAATGACCGGCAAAACGCGGCTCATCTCGGTTTCGGCGTCAACGGGCAGGGAGCCTGGCCGCGATGATTCCCCGCCGACGTCAATGATGTCCGCTCCTTCCCTGATCATTTGCAGTGCGCGGGCCACCGCGTTATCCTTGTCGGCATATCTTCCGCCGTCGGAAAAAGAATCCGGGGTCACGTTCAGAATGCCCATCAGCAAGGCGCCGGATTCAAAGCCTATGACCCGGTCCCGGCATTGCCATTTTGCTTTCAAATCAATCACGATATCCCGTAAATTAGGACGATACGGCGGATACATCCTTCACGGCCGCGGGCTTTGTTTCATTTTCTTCTGCCGTTTCCGGTTTCCGCTCTTCTTCGGATAACAGCCGCCCGTGCTTGACTATTTCTTCAATATCACGGCCGTCAAGGGTTTCTTTTTCAATCAGGAGGCGGGCGATAAAATCAAGTTTGTCGCGATTTTCGCGGAGAATCCCAACGGCCTTCTGGTAACAGTCTCTGAGGAGCAGGTTCACTTCCGCGTCAATCCGCCGCGCAGTGTCCTCGCTGAAATCCTGATTGCGGGCGACTTCCCGGCCGAGGAAGAGCAATTCTTCCTGCGCGCCGAAAGTCTGCGGCCCCATTTCAGCGCTCATGCCCCAGTTGCATACCATCAGCCTGGCCAGGCGAGTCGCCTGCTTCAGATCATTTCCCGCGCCGGTGGTAATGTCGCCGATAACGAGTTCTTCCGCCGCCCGGCCGCCCATCAGGCCGGTCAGCGCCCCTTTCAGCTTTATTAAGCTCTCGGTGTAGCGGTCCTTTTCGGGCAGCTGCATGGTTGCGCCGAGATAAGCGGTGCCGCGGGGAATGATTGTTATTTTATGCAACGGCTCGCTTTTCTCCACCATTTGCAGGACGAGGGCATGGCCCGACTCGTGGTAGGCCGTCAGCCGTTTCTCTTCTTCATCCAGCACGCGGCTGCGGCGCTCGCGCCCCCAGCGGACTTTGTCGCGGGCTTCATCAAGGTCGCTGTTGTCAACCCCTTTCTTTCCCTGGCGGGAGGCGAGCAGGGCGGCCTCGTTCAAAAGATTTGCAAGATCGGCCCCCGAACAACCGGAAGTGCCGCGCGCCAGGCGTTTGAGATCGGCCGCGGGAGCAAGCGTGAATTTTTTTGCGTGGATTTTGAGAATATCCTCGCGCCCCTCAAGCACCGGCAGGTCAATGACGATCTGCCGGTCAAAGCGGCCCGGCCGCAACAGCGCCGGGTCAAGCACGTCGGGGCGGTTGGTGGCGGCGATGATAATGACGCCCTCGCGGCTTTCAAATCCATCCATTTCCACCAGGAGGGCGTTGAGGGTCTGTTCCCGCTCGTCATGTCCGCCTCCGATTCCGCTGAACCGGCTGCGGCCCACGGCGTCAATTTCATCAATAAAAATGATGCAGGGCGCGTTCTTCTTGCCCTGCTCAAACATGTCCCGCACGCGCGAGGCGCCGACGCCGACAAACATTTCCACAAAATCAGAGCCGCTGATGCTGAAAAAGGGAACATCCGCCTGTCCGGCAATGGCTTTTGCCAGGAGAGTTTTCCCCGTTCCGGGCGGCCCCATCAAAAGAACGCCCTTGGGCATTTGTCCGCCGAGCGATTGGAATTTTTTCGGGTCTTTCAAAAATTCAACGATTTCCTCAACTTCCTCCTTGGCTTCATTGATGCCCGCCACTTCCTGGAAAGTTATTTTATTGCGGTCGCGGGTCAGCAGGCGCGCGCGGCTTTTCCCGAAACTGAGCGCGCCGGACCCGACCGATTTCATCTGGCGCATGAAAAAGAAATAAAGCAGACCCAGAACCAGCAGGAAAGGCAGGGCGCCCTGCACCAATTGCCAGAAATCAAGCTTGGGGCGGCTGAAGGAAAATGGAACTCCATTTTTTTGAAGCCATGAGGGCAGACCGTCGGTTACGACAATATCAACCCTGAATTTGCGCGGGCGGCCGGTTTTCTGGTCCAGGACCATCATTTTGCCCAGGATATACTGCGCGCCGGAAGTTTCCGTGACGATTTCGCATTCGCGTATTTTGTTGGTTTCAACCAATTGAACGAAATCGGGATTGTACTTCATTTCCTCAACCGTATCCCGGCCGTTGCGCAAAAGGTTGACGGCGAAAATAATAAAGAGGGCGGAAAGGAGCCAAATGCTCACCGTTCGCAGCGAGATGGAGGAACGATCATCATCGTTGCGCTGGGGCTTGGTGTTTTGACTTGGGTTTGGATTTTGCATGTTTTTATTTTTTGATTCAATCAACTCGCTAAAATTAAACAAAATGTTATCATAACGCAATTAAATTTACAACCGGCTTTCTTCATTTTGTTTCCGATTTGGATAATGCCGGAGGAATCAGCCCTTTTATGGATTTTGCCCGTAAATCGCTTTGGATCATGGCCGTGATTGTCGCCGTGCTTGTCGGTGATGCACAATGCCGACCCGAGGTAAAATTTTCCAAACTTGTGGAACTGCCCGGGATGAATCTCTCGTTGAAAATCATGCCGGAATCAAAGGAATCGCCTTTGCCTCCGCCGTTGGTCTACACCTATGAAATGCAAAGTGACGGCATGAATCAAAAATATGAGGCATATCTGCCGGTTGACCTCTGGCGGCGCAGCCAGACTGCGATCCGTTGGGTTGACAAATACGGCAATATACTGACGCTGGCCGCCGTGACGCGCCCGTTGGCCAGGGATTATCCGCGGGAACATGTCACCCGGGACGAATATGAGAAAAAACAATCCGATCTTGGCGATTGCACGCAATGGAACGAAGAAACGCTGGCGCGGTGGGTTGCCGACTTCACCGGCATTGATTCAGTTTCAGGCAAACAAGCATTGCCCTGTCCGGCGCGCCTGTCGAGCCTGGTTGAATTTGAGGGCGGGGAGCGGAACTTGGATTGCATTGTTTACGCATTCCGGCTCAATCCCAATGCGCCGGGCCAGTTCGGGGCCCCCGTGAATTGGTTTTGCGCGGTTCTCCGCTTGAATGCCGGCATGGATGCTGAAAAAACGCGCCTGGCCATGGCTTCTGATTTTGTCAAATCCTTGACGGTTTCCGGAAAAGCGCGAATTGCCAGACCGGCTGTTCCGCCGGGCATTGCGCGGGTTAAAACGCAAGGCGTTGCCACCAACCAGGCGCCTGATTTCCAAGCCGGCCGCCGGCAGGTTGCCGAGAGCATCCGCAATATGAAAGACTGGTGGTTTGTTGAGACAAAAAATTACATTATCCTTTCCAATATGAAATCACGGAAATCTTCCTTGTTCAGGCATCTCCTGGCCAATGTTGAAATCCTTCGCGCCGCATTTGAACAGTTCATTCCGCCGCGGGTTGAACTTTCATCGGTCAGCGTGATTCGCATGTTCGCAACATCCGAGGAATATTGCCAATATGTCGGCGCGGACATGGAGTGGACAAGCGGTTGTTGGATGCCGGCTAAGAAGGAACTTGTCATTCGGCCGGTTGAGGTTGGAGACGATTCCGCGGGAAAGGAAGCGGTTCTGCGCACGGTCTACCATGAGGCGTTTCATCAATACATTTTTTATGCCTTGGACGGAATTTCCGGCTCGCTTTGGTTTGATGAGGGACATGCTGATTTTTATGGAGCCGTCAATATTTATCCGGATCGGATTAACATCGGCGAGGACGCCGGCCGCGTGCGGGTTATTCTCGCCATGATCAAGGCCGGACAAATTGATGTCAAGAAACTGTTGGCTATGTCGCATGATGAATTTTATTCCGGCGATAAGGAGGCCATCGGAAGCCATTATGCCATGGCTTGGGGGTTGATCTATTATTTACGGAAGGCGGCCGTGCCCGGCAAGCCTTTTCCCTATTCGGGGATTAACGATGCCTATTGTGATGCTTTGGTTCAGCTGCGGGATGCCGACCAGGCGACTGCCAAGGCCTTTGAAAACATTGACGTGCTGAAACTTCAGTCTGACTTCATTGCTTTCTGGGAGTCACAAACCAGGCGCGTTCAGGCTGAACGGAACAGAATTTTCAAATCCTTTGTGCCTTCGGAAATCAAGAACCCGACGAAAACGCGCTGAAGCACTTTGTTGAGATATGCGGCGGAATATTTTTCGGGGTAACCGTCAGGCGCAAGGCGTTATCGGCGTTGTCCGGAACCTGCCATCCCTCGGCGATCCGGTAGCCCGGAATCCAGATAATTTCGCCGCCGCAGACAAATATCGGCAAGCGGTGACGCAACGCCACCGGTGCTTTGGCGTCGGCAAAAATATCCTGGATTTTTTTTGAGCCGGCAAGCCCATAGGGGCGCATCCGGTCGCCGGGCCGCCATGGCCTGGCCAGGATTTGCTTCCGCCCCAGTTTTTTTAGCGACAAGGAAGCCCGGGCCGGAAATTTCCCGAATACGGCGCGTTCGCGATCAATACCCGGTTTCAGCTCCGCCCTGACAATCAGCCCCGCTTCCGGCAATATTGTCCGGCCCGGAATCCTGATTTTATGGGAAAAATTTCCGCCCGATTTTGTTTTTTGTCCTTCAATTTCAAGCCATTGATAATTGCGCCGGACAATTATTCCGCCGGCCAGTTCCATTGAGCGCCCGCCGGCCGGATTCATGAGCAGGCTGTCCAGTTTGTTTATTGTCTGAAAGTCAAGCGTCCCGGCGTTGATGTCGTTTGCTTTCAGCCAGTGACGCAACACTCTTCTGCGCGCCGCCAGCGGGTATTTTGCCATGGCGGCGCAATTCAGGGCAGGTCCGGATTTACCCGATGCCTCGGCATAAATTGCCGCGGTGAACGCCTCCAGCATTTCGTTTTCGCCTCTCAGCACGTCGGCCAGGCGGATCAAGGCATTCCTTATGCCTTTGTTATATTTTGCCTCAAGCAGGGGCAGTAATTCATGGCGCACCCGGTTGCGCAGGAAGGCGGGGTCGGCGTTGGAAATATCTTCGCGCCAGTCCTGGTTGCGTTCGCGCAGGTATTTTTCTATCGCCTTTCGGCCTGTTCCCAATAACGGCCGAACCACCGTTATTTTATCTGTCCGGGAAAAAGTCCGGGAAAGTGGCGGGATTCCGGTCAGCCCCTGCAATCCACAGCCCCGCAAGAGCATGATCAAAATTGATTCCGCGCTGTCATCGGCGGTGTGGGCCGTGGCCACGACATCACAGCGCCGCGCCCGGGCTGTTTTTTCAAAAAAATCGTAGCGCGCGCGCCGTCCGGCCATCTCCAGCGAAATTCCAAGGCGCCTGGCAAGCCGCGGAACATCGGCGACGCCGCCCGCGAAATCAACATGTAAGCGCCGCGCCAGTTGTTCAACAAAACGCGCATCTTTGTCCGCGGATTTTCCGCGGATTTTATGATTTAAATTGGCGACCGTCAGGCGCAGGCGCAACGGACGTGACAATTCATGCAGGATATTCAGCAGGGCAACCGAATCGGCGCCGCCGGAAACGGCGACGAGGACGTGTTCTCCGCCCCGCAGAAGCGCGTGCTCGCGGATAAACCGTTTGACTTGCTGTTTAAGATTGTCTGGCATATAAATTATGCATCTTGTGCCTGCCCGAGACGAATCGGGTCGGCCAGGGAATTGGCCGGATCGAGAATCGCGGACGGGGATTGCGGAAAGTCTTTATGCAGCGCCATTATTTGTCCTTTCCCTCAAGCCGCTTCCTTAGCCGCATCGGTATGAATCCGGTAGTTAATCTTGGCCAGATTGCGCCGGATATCCCATCCAAGTTGCTTGAGTTCTTCATTCTTAAGCCGCTGGAATTCCTTGATGAGATAGAGTTTGAACTGTGGCGAAATCCATGAGGCGAACTCGAAGGCGATGTCTTTGTGTGCATATGTGCCGCCGTAGCGTCCCGCCTTTGCAATAATACCCCTGGAGTTGGTTTTTTCCACCCACTGCTTAACGGAGAGGACAAACCTGTTGAGTCCTGCCTGGTTTTTAATTCCCTCGAATTCGGGGGAATTAAAAACAGGGTTATATATCTCTTCCCAGACACCCAGAAATTCTATCGTGTTTTTATTTCTCAGCCATTTTTCAATAAGCGTAAGCCCATTCTCGATATTCTTTACCATGTCCGTCAGGCAGATATAATCACTTTCATTTTGCTGGTAATAAGATATTTCTGTTCCCAGTACTCTTAACTTGTCCATTGATGATGTCTCCTTTTATCAATTCCAAACTAGTCGAATTCGATAGGTTTGAAAACCAACAAATAGCCTCGGCCTTTTTCCCTCCGCGCTCACATCAACAATCGTCATCGTGTCATTGCCGAAAATGTCCACCACCTTGACCGCGATCTTGCCGCAGAAGCGTGTGGCCATAGAGAAATCGTTTGGCTTGTTGTGTCAGTTCAACCGATATATAAATTACGTATCTGGCACGAACGTTGCGGATCAGGTGCGGCTATTTGCCGTCGTCTGCATCCGGCTTGTTGGCCGAGCCCTTTTCCTTGTCTTCGATGCCATTAATCCCCTGAAGTTGCTCCGAGAATTCAATGAAGACAATGGATGTATCTTTGATCCGAATACGTTTCGAAGGGCATGATATGCCGCGCAAAGCCTTCGGATAATACCTCTCCAGAACTTCGCCGGGAAGGATGGGTTTCCCCTTGTGAGTTTCAATTAGAAGAACATGGCCCTGAGCTTCCGGCAGATACTTGTCGTATTCGGTGTTGAATGAGCGAACAACGTGTAACCCCGACTCGACCGCCATCTGTGTCATGGCCTGATAGTACGGGGGGTTGCCGATCACGTAGGCCTTCTCTAAGAGAACAGTCGCGTCTTTCTCGTCAACGGGAAGGAGAGCCTCATCCATCTCGCGGAAATATGTCTCAGTTTGACGTTTCCATTCTTCCCATTGAAGCGACATAATCATGTCCTTTGGGTCGTTTCCCTTATGATACGCAAGCCGTTGTCCGGAAATAATTCTCATCTTGGGAGAATAATTCTGATAGACGGTCTTTGTGCCAGGGTCCAAGAGTGACCATTTTCCTTGTATAAAGACTTCGAGAAAGACGTGTCCTGACCAAGATGTGAACGGTCGCCCCTTCTTTAAATCCCAAATCCATGAGACATCCATGGACTTGACCCAGACAACAGGAATACCAGATCCCTTGAGCAGGACTCCGCAAACAATCGCCTGATCGGCACATCCCCCGTAGGCCTTCTCGCGCAACACATCGTCATAGTTCCGCCATTGATAAGCCTTTGTTTCATCGTATTTGAGATTCTGGTCCATCCAAACCAAAACATTACGGATAGTAGTCAAGTCTGACTCGCCCTTGAGCTTTTTTGCCTGTTGCAAGATTGCAACCCGGTCACCAAGCGAATCCGGGAAGGCCAGATACTTCTGGGCATTCGTATAATCAATTGACTCGATATCCGGCACGGCTCCGTAAATGTCAGTTACCAGCCCCAAGAAACCCAGAGCAATCAACGTTGTTAGTGTATTTCTCATATTCGGTTTTTCTTGCGAATGGCCGTGGGACGAAGCAGCTGGTTCTGTGGCCTTTAACCGGTTTTTATTTGCCCCGTTAAATATTTGTGAATTATACTTGAAACTAATGTTTGATAAGGCAGGCCTTCTTGAACAGCCCGCAGCTTTATATTGTTATAGTCCCAGTCGGACATGCGGATGTTGATTTTTTTGATCTTATTCAAAGCATTACGGGCATGAGTTTGATATTTTTTTATTTCTTCCGTCATATCTGGAACAGTGATCCATTCGCCATCTTCAATTTCCTTTTCCAGCGCTGCTTCTTCTTTGGTAAGCAATAGTTTTTTCATTTTTTGTAAACGCAGTTAAATCATGCAATGGCAAGCTTGACCCTTCTTCGCCAGTCCAGCCTTCACAACCGCGCGTCGGCCGTGGCCTTTTCCAGGCGCCGGTCGCCGTCCATGTAGGGAACAATGGCTTCCGGCAGTTCCACTGATCCGTCGGCGAGCTGGTAATTTTCCAGGATTGCAACCATAAGCCTTGCGAGGGCGACGCCGGAGCCGTTTAAAGTGTGGACAAATTCAGCTTTTCTTTTTTTGTTGCGGTAACGGATGCCGGCGCGGCGCGCCTGGAATGACTCAAAATTGCTGCAGGAGGAAACCTCAAGCCAGGCGTTCTGGCCGGGCGCCCACAGTTCAATATCATAACATTTTGCCGCGGCAAAACTCATGTCGCCCGCGCAGAGCGCCAGGACGCGGTAGACAAGCCCCAGCGCCCGCAGGACATCTTCGGCGTTATTGACCAGCGCTTCCAGTTCGTCATACGATGTTTCCGGCTCCACAAATTTCACCATTTCAACCTTGTCAAACTGGTGAACCCTGATCAACCCGCGCGTTTCCTTGCCCGCGGCGCCCGCTTCGCGGCGGAAGCACGGGGAATAGGCGACGAGCTTGACGGGCAGGGGCCGCTCAATGATTTCCTCGCGGTAAATATTGGTGACCGGGACCTCCGCCGTGGGGATGAGGTAAAGGTCATCGGCCGGGATGGAATACATATCGTCGGCCATTTTAGGGAGCTGGCCCGTCCCGGTCATGGCCGCGGAGTTGCATACGAAGGGCGTTGACACCTCAAGGTAGCCGTGTTTTTTCACATGCAGGTCAATCATGAAACGAATCAGGGCCCGTTCCAGCTTTGCGCCCTGGCCGACATAGAGCGGAAAACCGGCCTTGCTCAGGCGGCCGGCACGGGCAAAGTCAAAAATGCCAAGATTATCGCCGATTTCCAGGTGCGTACGCGGCTGAAAAGGGAATGAATGCGGCGCGCCCTCGGTGCGCACAACAACGTTATCCTGCGAGCTTTTTCCATCCGGAACGGACGAGTGCGGCATATTGGGAATATACAAAAGCAGTTTTTCAAGCTGTTCGTCCTTGTCGCGCAACAACCGGTCAAGTTCGGCGATGTTTCCGCCGAGGGTTTTTACCGCTCCTTGCTGGGCGGTCGTGTCACGCCCTTCTTTCTTCAGCCGGCCTATTTCCTCGGAGGCCGTATTGCGCTGTTGTTTCAAAGCCTCCACCTCGGTTACGAGCCGGCGGCGTTCGCTGTCCACGCGGCATACTTCGTTCAGGTTCACATCCGACCCGCGGCGTTCAAGGGCCTTTCTTGCTGCCTGTTCATTTTCGCGGATAAATTTGATGTCCAGCATGCTTTTTAATCTCCGTTATTCTTTTTCCTTGCCTATGATCAAATACTATGGCATTAGGAATAATCAAGTGCAAGAAGATTGATGTCTGTATTTGGGCGCAAATGGCAAAAAAAAAGGGCAATCCAGTTTATGATCTGAACCGGCCGGTGCATCTGGCCCGGAGCAATGCTTTTATTGAAAAAGCCCGCAAGCTTTTCCAGGAGTGCATCGGCCGGGTGCCGCCCAAGCGCCGCATCCAGCTTATTGACGGCAGTTTGTATTATCTTCGATCGGCGCTGGAACATTCAACGCTGGCGGCAAAATCAACCCAAACCAATCCGCTTGAAGAATCATTCCTGGCTTTTATCCGGATGGTGATAATTTGCATCTATTCGGCGCGCGTTCTGCTGGATAACGAATGCCAGCTTGGCGACAATAAAAGTCCGTTTTGGCAGTTTCTCAACCGGCGCGGCAAGGCAACCCAGGCGGTTAAATTTGCGCGCAGTGGAGAACAGCTTCTGGAAGATGCGGCCCATCTTTTCAAGGTTTCCCGCGAGCCGTTTGAAGACCTCCAGCAGGCTTTATTGGAAAACATGACCGATGAGGATCGCGCGCGCTATAAGCTTGCCTGTGAAGGCATCCGGACTCATCTGGCGCACTCCCGTCAGCTGCCCCCGCGCGGCGCGCTTCTTCCAATTTTTTTTGAAGGGAGAGTTATGTGAGTGATGTTTCCGGGTTCCGCAAGATTTTAAGCGACACGCTTGGGTTGGGAAAAATAACTGTAAGACCATATATCCAGACACTTGCCGGGCGGCTTGACCCTCATGAAATAATAGTTGTGAATAATCAAGAATCCCGGGACATCCATTTATCACTGAGCTACCGGAATCCTTCTTTTTCAGAGGATTGGTATATATCGCGGGATGATAATGAAATTATCTGGCACCGGCGGGGGAAAAACATTTCCGGCGGAAAAATAAAACTGGTTGAACTTGGTCTTGAAATTTTCGGCCTGACATTCGGGGAAAATCCCTCCCAAGATTATTTTTACCATTCTGAAAATCCACGGATTTACGGTCGAATGGCAATTCCCGTTGACTTAAAGCGGACTAAAGAGGAAGTAAAGGACAGCGGTTTTGATTCTTTGGCCGGAACGAAATGGGCCGATCCCGGCGTGGTGAGCGACCGGGTGGGTGCTTCTCCCTATCAGCCTTTTCCCGCGGTTTTACTCTCAAATTATGAGAGTGATAAAGGCATTGTTCATGGAACTCTTTCCCAGAAATTATTTTATCATAATTATCTTTTCAGTCATGACGCCGGTGCGGTAACCTGGAATATACTGTCTTCTTTAAAGGCGATTTCCCACCTGGAGTTGGCCCCGGGCGCAATATTTGACGATTACTGTTATCTTGGCCAAACTGAAAATGCCGATAATATTGAAAAAATATTTGATGGTTACAAAAAAGTTCTCCGCAAATATCTTCCGCCGCTATTCGGACAGAAAAATGCCAACCGGCATTCGGTGGTATGGGGGTCATGGAATGACGGGATCGGCCGCGACATAGACCAGGAACGCCTTTTCAAAATGGCTGATTTCATCAAGGCCAATCTTCCCACGATTGAATGGATGCAGATTGATGATGGTTATGCCCGGAACGCTTCAAAGTTGAATATTGCCCACGGCTTGGGAGCTCCCTATGAGGAAAACGGGGGCGTTGATTTAAATAAGTTTCCACAGGGATTGAAAACCTACACGGACGGAATAAAGGAAAGAGGAGTTAAACCCGCCCTCTGGATAGGGGGTTGCGTGCCGCATGGAACTCCCCTTGCCAATGAGCACCCGGACTGGTTTGTTGATTATTCCTACCGAATACCCAATTCCGGCGTGTTGGATGTAAGCCTGCCGGAAGTCAGGGACTATATGCTCAAGGCCCTGGACTTCTATTTTAAGGAAGCAGGTTTTGAGGGCATGAAACATGATTTTTGGAGTTATGCCTTTGAAGACAGTCATGCCCTTCTAAAAAACAAGGAAGCTTCCGGTTATCAATGGCGCAATTGGTGGTTGAGCGAAATAAGGAAACGCCTTCCTGAATACGGTTATTTCCAGACCGGGTGTGATATCGTAATGGGTAATCCTTTCCTGGCGGAATATTTTACTAATTACCGCTATGGAATTGATATCGGAAGCGGCAATTGGGAAAACGTGAAAACTAACTTTTTGTGGGGTGCGGCCTGTTTCGCCCTGCATATCGGCGACCTTTTCGTTCCCAACAGCGATTCAATCGGATTGTTTCCCGGCCTGTCCGATACCGAAGCTCTTTTCGCTATAAATTTTTGTCTGATTTCCCGTTCCCTGGTTGAAGTCTCGGGCTGGCTTTATAAAGAAAGGGAACATCCTCGTTTTAAATGGGTAAAAAAGGCTCTCTGTTGTCCCAATAATGGTCAGGATGTTTATTTTGTAAGTTACGATTACCGGAAGCCCGGTTGTCCCGGACCCGCCGGATGGTATTTGAAAACACCTCATTTCAGCCTGCTGGAAGGCAATCCATATATGCCTGCAAGGACGCTGGCGGTTTTCAACGTGGAAGATGAAGAAAAAAAATTTTCCGTGACTCCGGAAAAGCTGAATTTACCCGCTGGCGATTATGTTGCCACCGATATATGGACGCTTGAGACTTTTGACATCAGCCTGCTCGCGGATTTTTCAATTCCGTCCAGAGGCAGCCGACTTTTTGCGGTAAACTTGCAGAATGGCAGTCCCCAGGCGCTGGACTCAAATATTAAAATTAATAAGATATTTTTTTCGGCCGGCTCATTATCGTTGGATTTGGGCTATGGCGGAGATATGGAACTTGCGCTTTCCCATGAACCTCTTGGCGCGGAATTTAATAACGCCCGGGTTAAATTTAAAACCGAAAACCGAAAAGCAAACTGGATTTTAAGAACCGGCATAGCGGACAAAGGCACTCTGCGAATAAATTTCTGAACCATCACCCTTTTCCGCCGGATTCCCCGCGCGGCGCGCTTCTTCCGAATTTTTTTGCAAGCTCCTGGAATGAAAAATGAATGATTACCGGCCGGCCATGCGGGCAGGTATACGGCATTTCCGCTTTTTCCAGCTCGGAAATAAGACGTTCTATTTCACTTTCCGACAAACGGCTGTGGGCTTTGACCGATGCATGGCAGGCGGCCCGGGCGATTAATTCTTCCAGCACGTCCCTTCCTTTGCCGGAAGATTCCGACAAGGCCGCTGCGATTTCCGCAATCAGCTGGCGCGCGGAAACATCGCTGAAGCACGCCGGAACTGAATCAACCAGGAACGTATCCTGGCCGAATTCGGCTATGCCAAAACCGATCTGTCTCAGGGCTTCCAGGGCGCGCCTGACCTGAATGGCGTCAGGCGGGGAGAGAATAACGGATTCGGCCATAAGCAGACCCTGGCTTTCCACGGCGCCTTTTGTCACCTCCGCCATAAATTTTTCAAAGAGCACGCGTTCGTGCGCGGCATGCGGATCCATCAGGACCAGGCCGTCTTCGGTTTCCATGATCACATAGAGATTCCCGATCTGGCCCACGATTCGGCGCCAAGCCCACGGCCGGCCATGTTCTTCTTCCGCGGGAGCATCCCGGCCTTTTAAGTCCGGGGAAAATGAACCGGCGAGCGGCAAGGCGGTTGCTTGGGGAACAGTGTCGGCTGGTTTCTGTTTCCGCAGGCGTGAATAATCAAATGTTCCGGCCGGCATTTGGCTGCTTGCCGGCAGTGAATTTCTCCGGAAGGGGTGATCCGCCGCCTCGGTGAAGCTTCCCTGGCCGGGCTCGGGCAGGCCGGCGGCTTGTCCGCCATAGCTCTCTGGGCGAGGGAGGAAGCCCGGGTTTTTAAGCGCCGCCCTGATCGCTTCAGAAATCGCGTTGCGCACCTCGCCCGGATTGCGGAAGCGTACCTCTTTTTTGGCGGGGTGAACGTTGACGTCAATGAGGGTCGGGTCAATATCCAGGAAAAGGAATACAATCGGATTCCTGTTTCTCGGGATGAGCGCCTGGTAGCCCTCGCGGACCGCGCCGGCAAGCAGGGCGGTCCCGGCCGGCCGCCGGTTGATGAATAAATACTGCTCGGAACGGTCGGCGCGGGTCAAGGAGGGCAGGGCGACATAACCGTTGACCCGCAAGCTTCCCGACGAATAGGCAACCGGCCGGAGATTGTTTTTTGGGATGGAAACGAACAGGTCGCCCAGCCGGTCCTCCATTGTCGCATTTGCCGGCAGATTATATATGAACCGGCCGTCGGCTTTCAACTTCATGCCGACCGATGGGTTGGCCAGCGCGTTTGTCATGAAAACCTGCCGGACATGCGCGCTTTCCGTCTGTTCGGAGCGCAGAAATTTCCGGCGGGCGGGCACGTTGAAAAAGAGATGCCGGACCTCCACTTGCGTGCCGGGGGGGCATCCGGTGTCGCGCACTTCCTGCATCTTGCCGCCGGCCATGATGAACTCGGTGCCGGCGAGCGAATCCGCCGGGCGGGTCCGCAAAGTGAACCGCGCAACCGAGGATATGGCCGCCAGCGCCTCGCCGCGGAAGCCGAGCGTGTTTACCCGTTCAATATCGTCCACGTCGTTTATCTTGCTGGTTGCGTGCCGTTCGATTGAAAGGAGCGCGTCGTTGCGCCCCATGCCGCCGCCGTTATCGCTCACTGAAATCAGAGTTCTGCCGCCGGATACAATTTCAACGTCAATATTGGTCGCTTTTGCATCCAGCGCGTTTTCCATCAGTTCCTTTACGACCGAGGCCGGCCGTTCCACCACTTCGCCCGCAGCGATTTTATTGATCACATGGTCGGAAAGAACATGAATATGATTTTGCTTTTTTTCCATGGCGGAACTGATCCTAGCAAAAAGCCGGGAAAACAACAAAGAAAAAGACTTGCATGTCTTATTGTTTGTTGACAACTTCAAAATATTAAATATATTTAAGTTGTAAACAAAAAATTGTTCGGGCGACAGATTGTTGACAACTTTATTTTCATAAAAGACCATAAAGTTGTATACTCGCAGGGAATGTCATAAAATGAAAAAGGACATAGAAAACATCATTACCGGCATTATCAGAAGGAAAAAGATGGTCACCGCATCGGAAGTCGTGAAAAAAACCGGACTTTCTAGGGCTTATGTGAACCGTTTTTTTCAGGACTTGCGAGACCGGGGGAAAATTGTGTTGATCGGCAAGGCGAACCGGGCGCACTATATCATGGCGGACGAGGATACGATCAGGGCTTCAAAACGGAACATCCTGAACGTTACCCGGATCATTCAGAACGCGAACATCACGGAGGACGCCATCATCAGCCGCATAAAACGGGACACCGGCATATTTGAAAACATTCCGCAAAACGTCGCCGAACTGACCGGATATGCCCTTTCCGAAATGCTTAACAATGCCATTGAGCACTCGCGCTCCAAGCAGATCAAGATTGACGTGCAAAAGGACCACGGCCATATTGTTTTCGGCGTGACGGATAAGGGAATGGGAATTTTCAATAATATCCGCGAGAAGAAAGGCCTGGCCTCGAACATGGATGCTATCCAGGATCTTCTTAAAGGCAAGGAAACCACGGCGCCGCAAGCCCACAGCGGGGAGGGAATATTTTTTACCTCAAAGGCCGCTGATGTCCTTACGATCCAAAGCTCGGAGAAAAAACTCGTGTTCAACAACCTGATGGAAGATATCTTCATCAGGAACGTGCGCGAAACACAGGGGACAAGAGTCAGTTTTTCCGTGAGTTTAAACACTAAAAAACGTCTCGCGGACATTTTCAGGCAATATACGGATTCATCCTATGAATTCAGCAAGACCGATGTAATTGTGAAACTTTACAGCCTGGGGGCGGAATATATATCCCGCTCTCAGGCAAGAAGGGTAGTTGCCGGTCTTGAGAAATTCAAGACCGTTACCTTGGATTTCAAAGGTGTAAATACCATTGGGCAGGCATTTGCCGACGAGGTTTTTCGCGTATGGAAATCAGGCCATCCCCGCGTTGCCATGATCGTAAAGAATGCAAACGAAAATATTGAATTTATGATTAAAAGAGCTCAGGTAAATGCTATTACCTGAAATTGCGCGGAAACAGGCAGTTTTCATCCTCCCGTTCGGGATTCTGCCGGCGATTGTTTGACAGGTCTCGCCCGGCGATGTGGACAAGACCGTGTCAGCCGACCAATTGGGTTGCAAGTTGTTCCGCTGCGTAAAGCGGAACATAATGGCGAGTTCCAACGCTCCCGCTGTTGCGGGCGCTAAGCACATAGCTGGCCAGCGGATGATGACGTTGCTCGTAGACGGAAAGACTTTTTGACTGGGTGATGGAACCGGACTTTACCTCCACCGGTATAACACCCTTGGCGGTTTCAAGGAGGAATTCCACCTCGGACGTGCGTCCCTGCCACGCGTAAAGCGGTGTTGCTTTCATCACTCTGAAAGCCTGTGCCGTGTAATTTTCAGCCACATACCCCTGGTAAGAACCAAATCCATAGGTCATGATGACGTCCGGCGCGATTCGGCTGAGCGCGGTCAAAACTCCTGTGTCCGCGACATAAAGCTTAAAAGCGTTTTCTTTTTCAACCGATGACAGCGGCGTCGCAATCGTCTCCAAAATCGGCACACGGACGATCAGTTGCGCGCCGGCCAGCCAATCCAGCGGACCGACCAGGCGCTCGTATCCCCGCAGGCCGGGAATTGCCTCCCTGAACTTGAATTTTTCCGAGGTCCCGTTCAACGCGCGCGCAAGCTGAACCGGAACATTGCGCCACAGTCGCTCCACGTTCAACGCGTTAAGCTTGCCGCTATGCTTGGCGATATCCGCCACATAGGTTTCAATCAAATCTCGTTGCGCCGTCCGCGCGGCCATAAAGCCATCGAATCGGTTCAATGGCGCGGAGCGGAAGGAGTTCACGGCTTCCGGCATCCCGCCCACCACGATGTAAATCTTCCAGAACTCCCAGAGTCGCTCATGCGCAATCGGGGAAAATGGTTTGTCAATATCATGGCGCTCCAATTCATCCGTTAGCATATCTTCCCCTATCCCGCGGAGGAATTCGGAGAAAGAGAGCGGCGCAAGGTTCAGAAGCGACACTTTTCCCACGGGAAACGCATCCGTGGACATCAGCACTCCCAAAAGAGATCCAGCCGCGCAAAGCGTCACATCAGGCGCGTCTTCGCAAAAATATTTAAGACTGGTCAAGGCCCTGGGACAACGTTGAATTTCATCAAAAATGATTAAATCCTCCCGACGGTCAATTCGGTTGTTGAAAAAAAGTTGCAGTCGCTCCAAAATGCGGTCCGGCGATAAATCAGGCTGAAAAATCTGTTCCAATCTCTCATCTTCTTCAAAATTTACATAATGCGTTTGCCGGAAAGCGTCCCGGCCAAATGCTTTAAGCACATAGGTCTTGCCGACTTGGCGCGCTCCTTTGAGAATCAAAGGCTTGCGTGTCTGCGATTGCTTCCATGCCATAAGTTGTTCTGTAATGATTCTTTTCATATCAATTGGTTGTTGTTTATACACGTTAGAGATATTATCTGCAAGCACTTTTTTACATAAATGTCAACAATATGCTTCGCGGTGACTTTTGTAGCGGCTTCGTTGAGCAGGGGAGTTTTCACTTCACAGCGTAGCAGACTTAACTGATTATTTCAGTTTTGAAATTACCCGATCATCAAGGCACTTTGAAAATAGTTCCCTGCCATATACGCGTTTCATACGCGCCCATGTCCACGATGCCGTAACGGATACGCACGTTTCCGTCCAGGTCAACCGCGTTCGTCATCCAGGATTGGTTTGTCCCGGCATTAACGCAGGGGGAGGTCATGCGCAGACGATAATCACCCCCGGCCAGGTCTTTCAAAACGGGATTATTGGTGATGTTGCCCGTCCCATTCACCGCCGGAATCACGCAGGAATAATTCAGTCCCGTGTTTCCAGTCGTGTTGGTAAAATTGGCTGCCGCCGCGGCAGTGTTGAAATAAATGATATTGTTTGTTCCGCTGCCATTTGTGCCGGAAGTATAAACCCCGCCGCCGGCGACTGCGGCATAATTGCTTGCTATTGTACAACTTTCAATATTGCCGTCGCTCATCCATATTCCGCCGCCGAGGTTCGTCACGGAACTATTGCGGGCAATCAGACAATTTCGAATAGTCATGTTTGTCCCATAAATTCCCCCGCCTCTGTTCGTGGTAATATTTCCGATGATGGAGCAATCCCTGATTGTTGTTTGTCCTGAAGAAGCATACATTCCTCCTCCATATGTAGAGGCAACATTTCCCGTAAAAGTGCAATTTGCAACAAGATTATTTGTGCCGTTTGGGTGGAAATAAAGACCTCCGCTGTCATATACAGCCCGGTTGTTTATAAACACGCAATTTGAAATGACATGATTATAGGCATAAAACCAGCATGCCCCGCCGGAACTTGCTTTATTGTTTTCAAAACGACAATCTGTTATTTGTGTAATTAAGGTCTTATAACCAGTGTGGTATGACTCGTAGATTGCGCCGCCGCCGCCAGCACCAGCGTAGTTGTTCCTAAAAATACAGTTTGTTATCGTACCGCCGCCCAGATCTATGCAAACTGCTCCTCCATTATTGTTCAAGTTGCTGTTTCCCGTGAACAGACAGTTGATAACCGTTATTCGCCCGCCATGTACTATGCCGGCCGAGCCGAAAAGCCCCGAAAAATTAGTCACCGTAAAGCCGTTAAATTCGCCATAATCGGCGGTCCAGTAAAATTCTATTAATTTATTTGTGGAATGACTTCCATCCAATATTGTCCCGTCCCGTCCGTTGACGCTTTTGAGCTTCAGTCCGGTAACGCTTGCCCCGGAGTAATCATATACATCTATTAAATTTGTCGGATAATATGTTCCGTTTGTCACCCATATCACTCTTGGCGCGGTGTTGGTCAGGGCGCAGTGTACTACGTCAATAAGGTTGGTTGCCGCCGTGGCCCAGTTGGTGTATGGGTCGGTTGCCGTTGCGCCGGCCGTTCCGGGCGGCACCACGTAATGGGTGGCGGCCGGGCAATGTAGAGCAAGCAAAAATCCGATAAGAATTATTGCCAATCGTTTCATTGATATAAGAATAAAGCGGAGACACTAATAGAACAAGAAAAAACATAGTATCTTATCGGGTTTCATTAAGCATTTCCTTTAACCGGATGATTTCAGAGGCCAGCATCCAGCGCAGTTTATCAGCCTTCTCGCTGGTAAAGTTGCCCGAAGAAGCGTAGCAATTTCCCCCTTTCAACTCATCGCCCCAAGGGACAAGTTCGAAAACCTCGTTTAATATCTGATCTCCTTTTGCCGCCTCTCCTGTAAAACCTTTTTCCCTGGCCGCTTTTATATATTCTTTTAACGTATATGCATATTTATAGTCGGTTATGCCTTCCCTGATCCCTTCCCATTGGAGAGTGGAAAGCGAAACCCTGTCGGCCGAGATCTTTCTTGCGGGGTAGGTGATGGTCGTGTCCTTGGGCTCCGCTCCACCGCCGTCGAAATCATTATAAGGGTCTTCGCGGACCAGCTGGTATGGCCAGCTTGTATGACATGATGCGCCGGTCTTATAGAAGAGGAAACCGGCATGCCGACGATCCGGCATGAGCCCTCCTTCCTGGCCACCGTAAGCTCCGCCCCCGAGGTACCAATACTTGAATCTTTTTTCCATGGCCAAATCTGAATACCTTATATAATCCTTTTTGCTTTTGGTGAGAAAGGAGTTTAAACTGATGTCCAGATAAGGAGCTAATTCGCAGACAGAATCATACGGGTAGACACAAGAAAGGGTTTTAACTCCCGCTTCTTTGGCGGCTGAGCATTCCCAGATGGCTTGCGGCATCCTTCCCTCATTATGCGGCTCATCCACGCCGAAATAATACCAATCATCGTATCCGCCCTTGCCGGTTTCCTTAATCTGTTTGTCCATTTCCTTAAGCAAAGAGATAAAAGCCCGTCTTACCTCCGGCTTCTCTATTCCCGGATAAGGAAAAGTGGAGGTGTCGCACTTTTTTTTGGTTATCTTTGTTATAACCTGTTCCTCCAGGCAGTGGATGTTTTCAAGCCATGGTCCTTTCAATCCCACCTTTCTCCTGAGTTCCTGAAATTCATTGAAGGCGGCAGATTTGACATTGGTTGCTTGTCCGTCAACAATATCAAAATCCCAGAAAATCCGCTCGCCAAGAGCGGTTATGCCATACTCCTTCATGTCCATAAGGTACCTGAGCTTTTCTTGTTCGCTGTATTTTTTGATCAGGCCAAGGCACGAAAACACCATCCAGTCAACCGGCGGTTCTTTTAAAGTGAAAGGGAGCACTTTGAGCAGGATGGGGATTTCAGCTTTCTTGGCATTTTCAAATTCCAGGGAAACCTTGCCCTCATAATCGCCCGGTTCTGCATCCCGGGAGACCTTCACTTGCAGCCAGAAGCCTTGACTTTTACCTTCCGGGATGTCCTGTCTTTCAAAATCTTCCAAAAGCTCTGGAATAATATAATAGGTGTTTCCGTTCAACGAATCTCTCTGGGGCCAGAACTTAATTGTTTTTCTTTGAAAAGTCTTACCGCTTATCTCTTTTCCTTTCTCATTATGCAGATTATTTACCGTAAAACCGGTCATCTTTAACCCTCGCAAGCCATAAAGTGAAAAGTAGATGGCTGAATACTCGCCGGGGGTGGCAAAGTTCTTCAATTCTTTTCTTCTTTCCTCAGGCTGGGGGATACTATCCGGATACAACATTCTCGGACTGCGCTGATAAAGAATATAGCCCTTTCTCTTATCCCAGAAATTATCCCAAAAACTTGCCTTAGCCAGGGGAGGGTCTTTTTCTCCTTTATCCCTCGGCTTGTAGAAGAAGGTCTTTTCTCCAAAAGTAATTTTTTCTTCTTCGGAAAATGGTTTTTCCGGTTCCAAGCACAAGTCATCCAGCCAGAACTCCCCCTTGCTCATAAAAAAGACCGTGAGGTAGCCTTTCTCCGCCTCTTTCGGGGTGATATATTCCCTCGCTTTGACTTCCTTTACCGTCCATTCTTCCGACGAGGGCAGGGTAACGCCGAAATAGTTTTTAGTTAAAGGCTTGCCCTCCTTGTCGTGAACCGACATTCGCACCCAGATTGCCCGGTCCGAAGAAAATCCCCTGGTCTTATAGGCAATCCTAAAATAGTAGGAGGTTTCTCCCTGGAGGGGTATCCCGGCATCAGCGGCCAGCGCCACCAGTTTTCCCCTGGGATCAATCTCCTTTTTAACGGATATTTTCAGGGATTTGCCGCCTTTATAAAATTCTTTATCGTCAACCTTCCAATCAACAATTTCGTTTTCAGTTTCCGGCGGGAACTTTTTCCCCTCATATTCCACTTCTTTCCAACACAGGGAACCTTCTTCAAAAGAACCGTTTTTTATCAGGTTTTCCGCCCCGGCGGTTGTGTATGCAAACTGCATGAACACGGCCATTCCAACCGTAAATATCAGTTTGAAACTTTTCATTTTGCTTTCCTTCCTGATTTATTTATTCATCTCATAATCCGCAGCAATTCCTTTATGGCCTTGATTGTCCCTTCCTGATCGCTTCCGCCAGCCAGGATCGCATCCCGGCCTTTGTCGGTGGCGTCATAGGAAACGTGATTGATGCTTTCGACCAGTTGAATCACGCCACGTCCTTTCCCGGGATATTTTTCGCTCACTATTTCCGGCACCTTGCTGAATACATAATTTCCGGCTGTCTCCAGATGTTTTACTACGCTATTCTCCGAGGCATTGCCGATCACAATCAGGTTGGCTTCGTCATCAATCACTTTATGAGAATATTTCTCCAGTTCATATCCGTCTTCAACCAGGGCCCCTTCCATCGTTTTCCGCTTGATGGCATCGTCACTTACAATCTCAACTTTCATCCCCTTGCTTTCCAATATTTTGCTCAATTCAGCGGAAAGTCCTTTTATTTCATCACCGGCGCCGGCGCCGATTATGACCTTCAGCGGCTTCTTCAATTCCATATATGAGCGCAAAGCTTCTTTCGTTGCGTTTACCCACGCCTCAACTCCCGCCGGACGCACCAGCCAGACTTTTGTCATATATTTTTCCACATCTCCTGTGACCCCGTTTTTTGCCAGATCTTTCCCGCTAATTTTCTTCGTCATATATTTTACCCGCGCACCTTCCGGATCGGGTTTCATGTGGCAATTGCCATCTTTGCTTTTTTCAAACGTAAATCCTTCACCGCTCATATCCACAATTTCATAATCACCATCCGGTATTTTGTTGACCTTTATCTTCAGTTTCTGTGCCTGATCGTCAAAGTTATTCACCCCGACCAGCCAATATCCTTCCCCTTCCAAAAAACCCGGAATAACCTTTCGGCGATCTGCCATCCCTTCAATCTCCACCCGCCGCTCAACCCCGGCTGATTTCAAGATGCCTTCAATCAGTTGCGCAAATTTCTCATGCTGCGGATAACTCTGATAATACGTCAATCCAAGATACCCGCCAAAATACCAGGCCTTCCCGTCCGCGCTTTTCACCAGTACCGGTTGACCATCTTCAGCCGTGGCCATGATTTCCCCTCCGGCTGATTCAAGCTTGACGCCGTAATACCGGTTGGTCATTACTGTCTCGCCGGCCTTGTATTCGCTGACATCCTTTTTGATCACTATCCCTTTTTGCTCTATGATCTTGTCATTTTCTATCTTTGCAGCAACAAGCTCGCTCAAACCGAATCCGGGCGATATTTCATTGACGGCCTTGTCCTTTTGGAAATTAACGCTGTCCCATGTGCCGGCTTCGGGATAGAACAGTACCGTCCCGCCTTTCTTCACGTATTCCTTGATTTTCTCCGCCGTTTTCCGGCTCATCACGTTGGCCTGATAGCCCACGATCAGCACTTTGTATTTGAATATTTCATCAATGATCCGTTCCTCAACGCAGTCAAATGTTAGATGCATGTTGTCAAACAGATTTCCCAAGATATAAAAATCCTGGCCAGCATTATCAACCCATGACGCGATAATTTTTTTAGTCCCGGCCAATTTACCTTGAGGATCGTGTCCGATCATTCTTGATGCGGTTGTAATTAATACTGCAACCTCTGACTTCGGCACGCTTGCCGGCAGGACCAGCGAGGCATTGCGAATGATCCACTGCTGGGCCCGGGCAATTTTCAGTGTTCGTTCCTCGATCACCACGTCCGCTGTTCCGGGACTGTCGTATCCGATTTTTTTCCCGTTCCATGCTTTGCCACTTTCTTTCCATATTTTATTATAATGGATAAAATGAAAGTCGCCCAGATAGCTCAAATCATACATTTCCCAATGCAAGGCCTTATTGCCGTTGAAAATTTGCTGGATGATGTGTGGATGAGCGGCATTGCCTTGCAAATCCAGCAGATTATGCCATTTGTTCGTCTTGTCCCATTGCCTGAACTCGCAGTTTGCAAAGCAATTATTCGCCTCCATGACTTTCCCGCCGTATGCCAGGCACGACGCCCGGCCAAGATGCGCCATGGCCGATTGAGAACTGTATTCCCGCGACACGTCCGTCCATTCCGTCAAGGCCCAATTATCAATATCGTGTGTCCAATACCCGGAACTCGCCCCGATATCCCCATACGTTTTCTGGCCCAGCACAATCTGGTCCGGCGCCGCACTCTTGAAAGCCTTGTACATTATTTCGGCGCATTTCACCGTTGCTTCACTCCGCCATAACTGAAAATTGGCGAAGTTGGCCGTCTGTTCCTTCCACTCTGGAAATTTTATATCCTCAAAATTCTTAAAATCAGATTCCCACTCCTTGTTAAGTCTTCCGATTATCTCGTATTTTTTTGCCAGCCATTGCCGATAACGTTTCAGGTCTTCCGGCCCCTGGGGAATCAGCGTCTTATTGCCCTGCGACATCCGCCAGCCCATTTCTTCCCACAAGCTCGCGCCCCAAACTCCCGGATGATTTTTAAATTCCCGGCCAAGCACCGTATGGCTCTGTCTTAAATATTCTTGAAACAGCGGAGAAGTAAAATCAGGGAAAAGATTTTCGCTTCCCGGCCTTTTCCCTTTCGACCCGTCTGCGGTTTGCGCGGCTAATTCCGGAAATTTATCCAGATAACCGCTTCTCAGCTCAAATGACGCCGAGCAATACAACATGGTCAGGATGCCCTGATCATAGTTCAACCATGTTTCATTCAAGATTGTCCCGATTTCCCACGGCTGGGGACGGTATTTATCCCACCCGTCCTTTAACCAGATCGGCAGGATGAATATTTCCCGGGTCGAACCGTCGCTGGAAACTCCGACTCCCGACATTCTCGTGTTGATCAATCCGTAATAATTATAAATCTTCAGTACGCTCTCGCGGCCCGCCGCAAACGAATTCGCATAGGCCATGAAAAACGGCTTGCCGTTTCGACAGATAAAACCTTTCTTTACTTCAAATCCTTGTGCCAGCCCTTTTGGGATTTCCAGATGATAATTTTCCCTTACAAACTGTTCCTTGTTAAAATTCTTATCGGCCGGAGGCAGACCGCGATGTTGTTCATAGTCCGCCACCCGGCGTTTCATATCCTCAAGCGGACCAAATGCCAGCGATCCTACCGTAAATCCGCCATAGTATTGAGCTTTCCATCCGCCATCCTCAACCAGTTCCGTCAACTTCACGCTGTTTGCGCCATTAGTTGCGATCCCTTTCATATCAAACGCATACCAATGATTTAAATTCGTTGTCGCATAAGCGTCTCCGCTTTGATTATTCATGACAAAATCAAGGTCATATTTAAAATACCAGCCTTTACGTTCAGTATTGTATTTCTTATTTTCCGTTTTCCGTTCTGCCACTTTACGTCGTAACGGATTGCGAAAAGTTCCATCTTGCAATACTGACCGATCTGGCCCGATTTCCACCCCATTGACCTCAATCTTCAACACGCCGGGCCCATGTTCAATAACCCGTTTGTCGCGGGCCCTGGCCATGATCCACAAATACGGATCAGCCGCATTATTCGTCAGCATAAACGTTACGGCCGGCTGATTTTTTTGCAGATGATAATTAACAACCTCATTGGTTGCGATAACAACGTCTTTGGTTTCCGCCTCGGATGCGCAAAGGGCCGCAAACGCCATATGTATGCAGGCGATCGTGCCGACCGCCAATATCAGTTTTATTCTTTTCATTTTGCTTTCCTTCCTGATTTATTTGCTCATCTCATAATCCGCATCAATTCCTTTAAGGCCTTGATCGTCCCCTCCCGGTCGCTTCCGCCCGCCAGGATCGCATCCCGGCCCTTATCGGTGGCGTCATAGGAAACATGATTGATGCTTTCCACCAATTGAATTATGCCGCGGCTTTTCCCTGGATATTTTTTACTCACTATTTCCGGTACCTTGTTGAATACGTAATTTCCCGCCGTCTCCAGATGTTTGGCCACGCTGTTTTCAGCAGCGCTTCCGATCACAATCAGGTTGGCTTCGTCATCAATCACCTTATGAGAATATTTCTCCAGTTCATATCCGTCTTCAACCAGGGTCCCTTCCATCGTTTTCCATTTGATGGCATCGTCACTTACAACCTCAACTTTCATCCCCTTGCTTTCCAATATTTTGCTCAATTCAGCGGAAAGTCCTTTTATTTCATCACCGGCGCCGGCGCCGATTACGACCTTCAGCGGCTTCTTCAATTCTATATATGAGCGCAAAGCTTCTTTCGTTGCGTTTACCCACTCCTCAACTCCTGCCGGACGCACCAGCCAGATTTTTGTCATATATTTTTCCACATCTCCTGTGAACCCGTTTTTTGCCAGATCTTTCCCGCTGATTTTCTTCGTCACATATTTTACCCGCGCACCTTCCGAGTCGGGTTTCATGTGGCAATTGCCATCTTTGCTTTTTTCAAACGTAAATCCTTCACCGCTGATATCCACAATTTCATAATCACCATCCGGTATTTTGTTGACCTTTATCTTCAGTTTTTGTGCCTGATCGTCAAAGTTATTCACCCCGACCAGCCAATATCCTTCCCCTTCCAAAAGACCCGGAATAACCTTTCGGCGATCTGCCATCCCTTCAATCTCCACCCGCCGCTCAACTCCGGCTGATTTCAAGATGCCTTCAATCAGTTGCGCAAATTTCTCATGCTGCGGATAACTCTGATAATACGTCAATCCAAGATACCCGCCAAAATACCAGGCTTTTCCGTCTACGCTTTTCACCAGTATCGGTTGGTCGTCTTCAGTCGTAGCCATTACTTCCCCTCCGGTTGACTCAAGCTTGACGCCGTAATACCGGTTGGTCATCACCGTTTCCCCGGCCTTGTATCCATTTATCTCTTTTTTGACCACTATCCCATTTTGTTCAATGATTTTATCATTATCAATCTTAGTCCCGCACAGGTCGCTCAGTCCGAACCCTGGCGATATTTCATTGACGGCCTTGTCCTTCTGGAAATTAACGTTGTCCCATGTGCCGGCTTCGGGATAGAACAGGACCATGCCGCCTTTCTTGACATACTCCTTGATTTTCTCCGCCGTCTTCCGGCTCATCACGTTGGCCTGGTAGCCGACGATCAAAACCTTGTATTTGAATATTTCATCTATAACCCGTTCTTCCACATAGTCAAAGGTCAGGTGCAGGTTATCAAACAAACTACCCAGTAACATAAAATCATGTCCCGCATTATCCATCCAGCCCCGGACGAGTCTTTTGGTTAATGACAGTTTGTTTTTCGGATCGTGTCCGATCATTCTTGACGCGGTTGTAGTTAATACTGCAACCTCCGATTTTGGCACGTTCGCCGGCAGGAACAAGGATGCGTTACGCATTACCAATTGTTGTGCACGCGCAATCTTCATTGTCCGTTCCTCGATCACCACGTCCGCAGTTCCGGGACTTGTATATTCAATTTTCTTTCCCGTCCATGCCAGTCCGCTGGCGCGGAAACGTTTGTTGTAATGGATGAAATGCAGGTCGCCGCCATAACCCAAATCATACATTTCCCAATGCAAGGCCTTGTTGCCGTTGAAGACCATCTGCATAAGATACGGATAGGCCGCTTTTCCTTTCTGATCCAGCAAAGAATGCCAGTCGTTGGTGCTGTCCCATTGTCTGAACTCACAGGCTGAAAAACAATTATTCGCCTCCATCACCTTGCCGCCATATGCCCTGCACGATGCCCGGCCAAGATGCGCATAGGAAGTGTCGGAACTGTATTCCCGCGATATGTCCGTCCATTCCGTCAAGGCCCAATTATCAATATCGTGCGTCCAGTAGCCGGCGCTTGCCCCGATATCCCCATAGGTTTTCTGCCCCAACACAAGTTGGTCCGGCGCCGCATTCTTGAAAGACTTGTACATAATTTCGGCGCATTTCACCGTTGCTTCACTCCGCCATAACTGAAAATTGACGAAGTTGGCCGTCTGTTCCTTCCACTCTGGAAATTTAACGTCTTCAAAATCCTTGTAATCCCCGCCCCATTCTTCGTTAAGCCGCCCAATCGTTCCATATTTATTGGCCAGCCATTCCCGATAACGTTTCAGGTCTTCCGGTCCTTGGGGAACCATTTTCTTGTCGGATTGTCCAACCCGCCAGCCCATTTCTTCCCACAAGCTCGCGCCCCAAACTCCCGGATGATTTTTAAATTCCCGGCCAAGCACCGTATGGCTCTGCCTTAAATATTCCTGGAACAGCGGAGAAGTAAAATCAGGGAAGAGATTTCCACTTTCCGGACTTTTTCCTTTTGCCTTGTCTGCGGTTTGGGCCGCTACATCCGGGAAATTATCCAGATAACCGCTTCTCAGTTCAAATGACGTCGAGCAATACAACATGGTTAATATGCCCTGATCATAGCTTAACCGCGAATCGTTTAAGAGCGCCCCGATTTCCCACGGCTGGGGATGATATTTATCCCAGCCATCTTTTAACCAAATCGGCAAACTGAATATTTCAAAAGTTGAAAAACTACTTCCCGACATTCTCGTATTGATTAATCCGTAATAATTATAAATTTTCAGCACGCCGTCGCGGCCCGCCGAAAACGAATTCGCATAGGCCATGAAAAACGGCTTGCCGTTCCGGCGGATAAAACCGTTTTTTGCCTCATATTTCTGGGTCATACCCCTGGGGATTTCCAAGTTATATTTCTTTTTTGCAACGGCTTCATAAGTCAATTCTTTGGGATCGTTATTCTTCTGTTGCCTTTCATAAGCCGCCACCCGCTGTTTCATATCTTCCGTGTTCCCAAAAGCGAGCGCCCCCACCAAAACCCCATCGTAATACCCGCTGGGCTTGACCTGCCCGGTCAGCGTAATTTGATTTGCTCCATTGGTCACAATCCCCTTGACATTGAATACATACCAGTGATTGAAATCAACCGTCGTATAATCGGCGCCCGCAGTTACACACTGATTATTCATCACAAAATCAGCGTCGTATTTGAAACGCCACCCTTTCAGTTTTGGGGCGTCGGTCGTGTCATATTTCCTGATCATCCGTTGTCTTGACTCAACATCCGCGCGAATCGGCATCCGAAAAGCCTGCCCTTGCAGAATTGACCGGTCTTCGGCGATTTCCACTCCGTTGACTGCAATCTTCAGCAACCCGCCAGGCCCATGTTCTAAATTAGGTCGTGTGTCACAGCACCTTGCCATGATCCATAAATACGGCTCGTCCGCACTATTTGTCAGCGCGAAGGTTACGGACAGCTGATTTTTCTGCAGATGATAATTGGCAACCTCATTGGTCGTGATGACAATCTCTTTGGTTCCCGCCCCGGATGCACAAAGGGCCGCAAACGCCATATGCATGCAGGCGATCATGCCGACCGCCAATATCAGTTTTATTCTTTTCATTTTGCTTTCCTTCCTGATTTGTTTGTTCATCATAATCCGCGTTAACTCCTTTTGGCGGGTCATGGCATGCGTTGAAGCAACTGCACCAATTGGTGTCGCAGACGGTGAAAATCAGCCGGGGTTTTGACGGTGTCCAGGGTTTCATTCAACCCGTCCAAAAAACGAAGCGCCTCGGCATGTACGCCAGACGGTGTGTTTTCTCGCTTGCATCCGTGGTCCAGGAGGGTGAGCAGGTCGAAGTCATCCACACCCTCTGCCATGATCTTCCAGCGAATCGAAGGCGCCGGTCCTTCCCGGGTGGGATAGAGCAAATGAGCGTTGCCATTGATGTTGGCGCACGAAGGATCGGTCCACGGGTTGTCCCTGCCATACCCGGCGATCACGTTCCAGTAGAGGAAACCCGTGTAGCCGGCGGCCTTCATGTGCCAAAATGCTTTCCGCAGCTCCAGGGTACTTCCCTCGATTTCCATGGGTTCGATATTTCCCGAGAAAAACTCGTCACCAGCACGTTGCCGTTCCCGGATCCACGGCAGATCGGCTACCGCCCGGCACCAGATGTTCACCGAACCAAATAACTGCGAGGGATCCTTCGCGCCTATGGTTCCCAGGAATTTGAGCCGGGGATGGATGGCATGCAAACGATCGCAGAAGGTCTTGACCTCGCCGAAGCGGCTGGCCGGAGCTTCGTCATAAGCGTAGATAAAGGCCTGGGCGATTAAATTATTCGTCTCAAGAAAATCGGCCACCTGCTTGAGCCGGCGGTCGTCATTATATATGTTCTTTGGAATACTGAGCGTGGTAAATGGCCGTTTCATCCATTCCTGTATTGAATTCCGCAGATTTTGTTCACTGGCGGACCACTCGATGCTGGTCTCGCGCGGTGTCAGGCGGGCATCCGCGAAGAGGTTCCAGCACTGTTTCTGGAATTCGGCGGGTTGTAATGGGCATTCCACAGTTTGCAGCACGTTGCTCGCGACGCTCCAGCAGCCTATGGTCGTGCGTAAAAAAGGCCGGTCTGGCAAGGTTACCGGCAAAATATTCAAGTTGATTGGTACCCGCAATTTGTTGCCGCCGCAGGTGAGAACCACTGTGCCCTGGTGCACGCCGGGCCGGGCCATCGGCGCTGTTCGCAGCGACAGCCAAAGCGGCTGATTTTTGTGCGGTTCTAATTGGAATGATTCCTGGGACAGCAACGGATCCGGATAAGACGCCAGGGGGTAAACGGCGCTGAAACGGGATGGGATTTTTGTCGGGATATAGGCCACCCGGTAAATTCCGACGGGGTTGGATCCCGACAGAACACTCCCGTCTTCCGGAAATCCTTCGACGGCGCAGGAAAGCTCCAGCGGCTTTTCTGCGTCATTCCGAAGAACCAGTTGCACGTTGCCCAGGCCGCCACGGGGCAGGACCAGTTCAATGGCATCCTGCCCGCCTGCCTCGACGATTTCATCCTCGGCGAAAACCTTTTCCAATGGATCACAGTGCCAGACCGCTAATGATCCTGCACGAACCAGCCGGCGGGCATTCCATGTCTGCGGCTTGCGGATCGCAAAAACATTTTTTAGCGCGGGCCAAGGATGAGGTCGAATCTCCGTGAGATTCCTGCCCGGAACCAGATCCAGCACGATCTCCCGTTCCGGCAGGTTCAGGGCGTCTCCAAGGCGCAAATCCTTTCCGTCCCGCGTGATACCGATCCGCAGGAGGGAAACCTCCGGCGAGGGCAGCCCCTTCAACGCCAGTTCGGTTTCAACCGTTTGGGAGGTTTGAAGCCGCAAGGGGATGGGCGTCAGCTTCCGCCGTTGTGCGCCGGAGACGATTTCGGGCGTCAAGATAACTTCTCCCAGGCCGGCATAAGCGGCAACCTCCAGTTTTAACCGGTCATCTTCCCACGCATAACCAACCGATAATTCGGGCGACGCATAAGCGCAGGGATTTTTTAAGTTCGCCGCGATCGTGATGAAATATTTGCTGTGCCATGTTTCATCAGGCTTAAGTTCCGTCGGAGTGTAGGCCCACTCCAATGAGTGAAAGCCGTTCCAGTAGCAAAAATACTGCCGTATCAGGTGATCGTATCCCGTGACAAATGAGACAAGAAGCCCTTCCTTTTGCCAGGCGGACATCCAGTTGCGGACCGGATCCACAAAATAATCGGGGGATGGTTGAATGACGCGAATGGCATCCGTTTGAGGCAAAATCGTTTTGGTGAGCCGCCGATCAACAATATTGTGAACCCAGGGAGAGACCACCGCATTCTTGGCGCGGCGATTGATGATTTCCCAATCCACTTCCACCCGGGATTCGTCGGCGCGAAGATGGTAGGTTTTTACAAACTCCAAACCTTCATTGATTCCGGATGTCAATTTTCTGTGCAGGACCAGGATCTGGCCCCCGGCTTCCGTCTTCACTTTCCCCAAATAAGGGGCCGTTGCCAGTTCTCCGGGATACTTCTGCCCGGGAAATCGGTCTTCGGCCAATCCCCCGGCGATCGTTTCCCCGGTGTGGTATTCCTCGACCAGCTCGCGCTGGAGCGGCTTGAAAACCAGGCTCCGGATCACGCCCCCTTTGGCGCGATCCACCGTCACCCGCAGGAATTCGTTTTCCAAAACCACCGGGTCTTGCATTTGAATCGTCGCGGATTTTAAGGGAGTTGCCATGACGATGCCGGCCAACAGCGGCAACAAGCTGATAGGAAATCGTTTTCCGGGCAACATGGACACCCGCCGGCCGAAACCGACCTGATGATTTTTTTTCATTTTTATTTTACGGCGAAATCAACAAGGTGTCCCGGTATCAGTACCGGCAGGGTGGTTGCGGCTTCGCCCAGTATGCGTTGTTGTAATATCTCCACCAAGGCCCGCGCCACGGCTTTGGGCGAATATTCATAGCGAATCACCGGGCGGCCGTAGTGATGTCTAATGCCTTCGTTAGCCATGATGATGACCGCCATCTTGCCTGTCTCGGATCTTTGGGTCGCCAGCGCCATCGCCACGCCGCGCGCCGCAATATCATCCGAGACCAAAAGAGCGTCCGGCCGGCCGTTTTTTTCCGCGCCGGAATGCCAACGCTTCATCAGCTCCAGCGTGCGTTCATAAGCGCATTGTTCAAGTAATTCTCCCGGGCGCCAGGCGGTTGTCAGTTGATGAACTTCCGCGCGGGGTAACCCCGCCGCCGTTAAGCGCTCATCAAGGCCGTCCCGGTCGGGGGTATAACCGGGCGGGCAATTCAGAGTCCTTAAATAAACGATGCGTTTCAATCCCTGGCGCGCGACGTAGTCCGCCACGTCACTCCCAAACCGGCGGTAATCCAGAAGCACGTCTGTCTGCGTCCGGTCAAAACAAAAATTTAAACGAACCCTGGGAAGCGCCCGGATAAAACGCCGAAGCGGCTCGTTCGTGTCCGGCAGCATTTTCAATATCCCTTCGCAACCCTTGATCCCGACCATTCCCAGTTCCACGACCGCCTTAAGCGAATATCTTTGCAAATCGTCGGCCAACTGCCGTCCCGCCCAAAACCCGCGCCGGTTGACTTTTTGCTGGCCGCCATACCATCCGTCATAAACACGGCAGGACCAGCGTCCTCCCTGCGTCCGTATCAATTCCGTTTCAAAATGTTTGACGATTGCCCGGCTGAAGTGCTCGGGTTCATCAGCAAGGTTCGGTCCCATCATGATGCCGACCATGGCGGCGTTGTCCGCCGCCCCGACCCGTGACAATCCGCGGGGTTCCCCGCTGACCAGTCCGGCGGCTTTCAGCCGCTTCATGACCTTGCGGGCGGTCTGGAAATTTACTTTCCAGGTGCGCGCCAGTTCCCGGCAGGATGGCAAGCGTTCGCCCGGCGTCAGCTCCCCCTGGTGAATCAAGCGCTCAAAATGCGCCGCGATTTGCTTGTAGACCGGCACGGCCTGTTCAAGTTTGAAATTAAAGCGATCTGATCTATTCTGATTCATTGCATATACCATAATATATCAAGTTATAAATGTCAAGGGTTCATATCGGAATTTTGTAACCCCTCGGTCTCGCGGGTGGATTTTTGGAGACGGGACCCGACTTCGCCCAAGGGCTACGACGGGCAAGCAGCCCCCGTCCCGTTCAGAGCGGCCTGGGGGCCCTGGCCGAGCTTGGGCAGGCAGGCCGGCTCCACCGAAGACTGAGGGCTTGCAGAATTTTTGTAATCATATTGCGAAGATACCGGAGTCCCGCGCTTTGCGCTTGCCCTATTCCGGTCCGCGGGTATATTTACCGCAATGGAATATTTATTGACAGCGCTCATAATCATCGGCGTCATCATCGCCGGTCTGCTGATTAAACTGGTGTTTTTACGCGGCGGTCAGCCGGATTCCGCCGGCCAGGCGATGAACTTGCTGGCCAACCAGATAAATGCCGGCACGACCGAAACCGCGCGGAAATTTGACGCTCTTCAGCGCGGCCTGCAGGAAGAACTTAATCGTTTGAATGAAATTGTTGAGCGCCGATTGGCTGATACCAGCAAAAACGTGGGCGACCGGCTGGACAATGCGGCCAAGGTCATCAGCGACGTCCGCCAGCAGCTTGGCCAGATGGATGAAGCTTCCAAGCGTATTTTTGAAGTCGGTCGCGAAATTTCCGAACTGCAACAGACGCTCCAGGCGCCGAAATTGCGCGGGTCAATGGGCGAGTATCTGCTCAATGAGCTCTTGATCCAGGTCCTGCCGCAAAAGAGCTATGAAAATCAATACCGGTTCAAAAACGGGGAAACGGTGGATGCCGCCATCAAGCTGTCTTCCGGGATAATTCCGATTGACGCCAAGTTCCCGCTGGAGAATTTCAAGCGCATTATAGTCGCCGGGGGCGACGAGGCCGCCCAGACCGCCGCCGGGAAAGCTTTTGCGCGCGACGTTAAAAAACATATTGACGACATTGCCCGGAAATATATCCGCACTGATGAGGGCACGTTTGATTTTGCCCTGATGTATATTCCATCCGAGTCGGTTTTTTACGAAATAATCGTCCGGAATGAATGGAATCCGGGCGAACCGCTCCTGCAATACGCCCTTGGCCGGCGCGTTATCCCGGTTTCGCCCAATTCGTTTTACGCTTATCTCCAGACCATTTTGCTGGGCTTGCGGGGCATGCGGGTTGAGGAAAACGCCCGGGAGATAATGGATGGAATTCTGCGTCTTGAGAAGGAACTGGAAGTGTTTGCCGAAGATTTTGAATTGGTCGGCACGCATCTTAACAATTCACTGAAAAAATATGCCGACGCCGCCAAGCGATTTGACCGGTTTGAAATGAAAGTGGAACAGCTTACCGGTCTTTCGAAAGCGTCGGAAGACCAGGCGGTTCCTTCCCGGCCGCCGCAGATAGACGGGATGAAATAGTTTTGTTCGCGCCTTCACCCTTCTTTGCCAGGAAGCCCTGTGGCCCCGCCTACAATGCAGGGCGTAGCACTGCGGGCAGGTTGCCACAGGGAGGATCCTCCGTCGTTCCAAAGGAGCATTCCATCCGTTGCGGCGGCCTTCGCCTGTGAGACATTCGGGTTAGTTTATTTTGAGAATTTGGCATTTTCCGGGCAGAGCCGGAACAATAATCTTCATATTCCCGACAGTGATTTCAACAGGTTTTTGGGAGCCGTCGAAATCTGTTCTCCGTACAAGCACATTATTGCCGCTTTTCAAACCGGATATAACCGTACCGGGTTTTGCAGGAACTTCAAAATTTATTGGCGTGCCGTTTTCAAGAAAATCGCCGTACTCTTGTGCCGCCGCATATACCGGCGCGACAAGACTCACTTCTTTTGCGTTTTCATTTTTGGGGCACCATAAAAAGAAAGTATCGGTTCCCCTGAGAAGAGCGTGCCAGAGGAATTCCTGATAAGCCCATTCGCTCATCTGCGTGACTTTGGTATCGGATTTTTCGGGAGCGGCGGTCGTATGCCAGTGTACAAAACTGATAATTGGAATATCAGCGGGCGTGCTTTTCCCTGCATTACTTGCATTTAACAACATATTATAAAACCAGCGGTAATCGTTGTTTGCAAAATCATACCAGTCGTATGTCCAGCACCATGTGTAGAAAACCGGCATTGCGAAGGTAAATCCGGTCAAAGGAAAATCCTGATACCATTTCCGGTATTTTGCTTTCTGATCCGTTTTGCAGGGCTGTCCATCCACATAATACTCGAAATAATCATACCAGTAACGGTAACCGTCGTTGGGGTAAACCGCATAATTACCAACGAGCGCTTGAGGGAAAGCGTCTAAAATGGGTTTGGCATAACAGTCGTGCTGGAGTTCGCTTCTAATAATTCTGAGATTTTTCTGAAACTCGGCAAAATCGTTAATGTTTTTTACATTTTCACGGCAACGGGCACATTTTTTGGAAAACTCCCAGGCCTTGTTGAATTCGATCGGACCATCAATTTCCCAATCGGTAAAAATGAACCCGATATCGAGCCCGGCATCTTTATAAGCATTAATAAACGGGATAAACTGCTCTTTAATCGAATTTTTACGGAAATCGAGCGCAAACGGGCATCCCATTTTGACCTTGCCAAAAGAATCATCCCAAAAATGTTTGCCATCATTGTCAATATGCGCGGTTTTCTCGTCACCGTTGAAAAAAGAGTTCATACAGGATGAAGCATGAACATTAACTTTTGCCCCCAGTTTCTTTTGCGCCCGTGCGATGGAAAGTGCCCGTTCCAACGATTTGTCTTTGTTTTTCGGCGACCAGGAACAAATGAGGCCGACACCGCGCCCGTCGAGTTCTTTAACAAGAGCCTCTGCATCCGCATCGGAAAGCACTCCCGGATCCATGGCCGGCCATAAATAAAGAGGGAGTCGTTTGCCGTGGCTGAATGCGAGAGGTTTTGTGTTGTCGAGAACAACTTGGATGTTTTGAGGCCACTTTGGAGTTTCCGCAGAAAATGAAACTGAACCAAATAAGGTCGCCGCCATAACCGCACCTCCATACAATAATGTTTTTTTCATTGCGCCTCCATTAAACCAATGTTGATTGAAGCACCTATATGTCAAGAAAACGACCCGTCAGATTTTTCGTTTTCTATTATTCAACATGTTCGTTGTTCAAGTTTCCTTTTTTTAAAGCGTCTTTAAAATATCACTACAAAACAACAGGGACAACAATAAAGGCATATAAAAAACTGCAGGGGATCAGCAGGGAATCCAACTTGACATCCCGGGACGGTCCTGCTACAAAAAAAGACATGAGCGAAATCAAGAGCGATAATTTCTGGTATGCGGTCAACAACACCGAGATTGTTCTCATGCCGAAGAGTCATCTGGAAACTTTCGGCACAACCAACCTGCATTATCATATGGTCAGCGAGCTGATGGACACCGTGGACCGGATCCGGATCAGGGAAGGCGCCATTCAGTCGCAACGGCCGCAGATTATCACCCCGGACTATTATTCCAGCGAAATGCTGGAAGGCTTTGGGAATGAGGCCAACCAGTATGTGGACTGGTTGCGGAACCATGCCAAGGACCTGCGTATTCTCCAGTATGGATTCAAGATCCAGAAAACAGAGTCAAGCGAACAAGTCGTTTCCGGCAATGTGAAGGAAATAATCGAACAGGTTAAAAAGCAGATTACGGAAAAAAAAGACCCAATGGCGGCCGTTATTTACGGGGTGGATGATCCCTGGGACGTTTGCCTTCTGAAATTTATGGTGGACGTCATCCGGAATTCGGCGCCCCACAACTTCAACGAACTCGGCCGGCGGAATCTCCTGGAGGATGTCAATGGAACGCCGCGCGCCGTACGCGAAGAAATTGAGCGCGGTTTTCTTGTGGCCAGCCGCGACAAAGCAATGGTTGCCCCGCTCGGGAACAAACTGCGCAAATACGGGTTGTTTGAAGAGTACGAGGACCGGTTCTTTTCTCTTTTCCGGAAAAAATGATCTAACCCGCATTTCTCACACGCCCCGTGAGAAATGCGCCCGAAGGGCCGAAGTAGAAGCGCATTGTGCTTCACTTCGGGGCCGCCCCGAAGCGACGTTCCGTCTGCTTCGGCCGGCGCCAATACCTTCCCAAGGCATTGGCAGGCCGGTGCCTATCTCACAACCTGATTCAGGTTGTGAGATAGGCAGGCTAAAAATTGCAGGCGGCCTGTACCGCCAAGCCGATTTCTTTCCGGATTTTTGAAATTGCCATATCAGGCAGATTTCGTCTTGGCGTCAATCGCGATGATGTTGTCCAGGGTGTCGCGGAAGATCTGCAGGCCGGTTGCGGGCACAATAACTGCGGTCCGATGACCGCCGACATCCTCGGTAATCCGCAGGAAGCGCCCGCTTGCGTTTTCCTTAAAGTCAAAAAAGAACTGTTTCCTCTCAATGTGCACCCGCTCGCTGATAATCATATTGTCCGTCCGTATTTTGTCCGGACGCATGTTGCCATAGCGCTCCTGCTCAGCGCGCAAATCGTCGTGCTCGTTTTTTGCCGGGCTGCTCCTCATGGCGCTCCCCCCCCTTTTCAGGAACTTCCATAACATATTTAAACCGCCTCTCCCACTTGGAACCGTTCAAACCGCCCGATTTTAATTTCATCCCCTAATTCTTTTCCCTTTTCGGTCAACAGGGCCGTTATGCTTTTGTCCTGATCTTTTACAAACGGTTGTTCCACCAGGCAGTTTTGCTCGTAGAATTTACCCATTTTCCCGTCCACGATTTTCCCGACTATCTGCGGCGGCTTGCCGGTAACCTGTTTGGCGAAAATTTCCTTCTCGGCGGCAACAACCTCCGCCGGCACGGACGTCCGGTCCAGAAAACGCGGCCGGGATGCGGCAATATGAAGGCAGATATCTTTTGCCAGGTCTTTGAAAGCCGGATTTGCGGCCGTGTCGTTTTTGGCGCAGTTTATTTCCACCAGGACACCGATGGCGCTGCCGTGGTGGATATAGGCGGCGGCGCTCCCCGGTTTTTGAAGAACAAAACGAACATTGCGCCGGACAATGATGTTCTCGCCTATTTCCGCAATCTTGGCGGTAACTTCCGTTTTTACCGATTCCGCCAGGCTGCCTTCAATGCCAACGGCTTTTTCGGCCAATTTTGCGGTAAAAGAAAGAAATCCCGGGTTTTTTGCCACAAAATCGGTCTCGCAATTAACTTCAATCAGGCTTCCGGAGCGTCCTGACTCGGCAATAAAGGAAGCAATTACCCCTTGATTGGCGGCGCGGGACGATTTTTTTTCGGCAATGGCGATTCCTCTTTCGCGTAATATCCGGAGAGCCTTGGCTTTGTCGCCGTTTGCCTCGGTAAGCGCCTTTTTACATTCCATCATTCCGACATTGGTTTCATCACGCAATGCCTTTACTAATGCGGCAGATATCTCTGTCATGGGTTCAAGTTCCTTTCCGTTTATCACGCTTTTCCACCCAAGGCGGATCCGCTTAAGGCGGAAAGGCGTGATTGATTTTTCAATTTTAGTTCGCGGGCTGCTGGCCGGATGCCGCGGCCGGCGCCGGCGTTTCCGGTTTGGAAATTACCGGTTCTTTCTTTTTCACTTCTTTTCTTTCAACCGGGCGGCTTCTTGTCGTTCCGCCGCGGCGTGGGCGCTTTTCCCGAAACGACCGGTCGGCCGGCCTTGATGATTCCCTTGCCTCCGCCGGCTGGTTTTGCTGTGCCTGGGCGCGGGCCTGGGCATACTGGTCGCCGGCCTTGAGAATTGCATCGGTCAGAACGTTAATGATCAGTTTTATGGAACGCGTTGAATCATCATTGGCCGGGATCGGGTAATTAATGGGGTCCGGATCACAATTCGTGTCCACAAAGGCGACGACCGGAATGCCGACGCGATTGGCTTCCCGGACGGCAATCGCTTCCCGGTTGATATCAACCACGATCATTGCCCCCGGCATATTCGTCATGCCGGCAATACCCATCAGGTTGCGTTCCAGGCGTTCCAGCTCATGGCGCAAGCGCGAGGCCTCTTTCTGGGGCATGGTGTCAAGCGTGCCCTTTTCCCGCATGGCCTGGATTTCCTTCATGTGCCGGATGCTGTTGGCAATGTTCTGATAATTGGTGAGCGCACCGCCGAGCCACCGGCTGACGACATAAAACTGGCCGGAACGGGTGGCCGCCTCCTTGATTGTTTCCTGGCATTGTTTCTTTGTGCCGACAAACAGCACGTTCTTGCCGCCGGCCACGGTCGCATGGATAAATTGCCGCGCAAGCTCCAGTTGGGCCAGGCTTTTGGTCAAGTCAATGATGTAGATACCGTTGCGTTTTTCAAAGATAAAACGCTTCATTTTGGGGTTCCACCGCTTGCTTTGGTGTCCGAAATGAACACCGGCATTCAGAAGATCAGTAACGCTGACCGGAGCAAAAGATTCTGTCTTGTCCACTGTGTTATCTCCTTTTTGTTGGCCCCTTATTTATTAAGGGGCAATCCGCTTTGATGGTCTCCAAGGATGGAGGGAAACCATGCTCGCTTCCGTCCCGATGCGCTTTCGCGCAATCAGGACTAATTAAAAACACGAAGAATAGCAGGCGCTTTGCCCAATGCAAGATGTTTTTTTTCGTTTTTTGTTTATTGTGCATTTTAAAATTCCACCGGAAAAATATTGTCAAAATGAAAATTAGGTGTAATAACGGAAACATCGGATGCATTTTCCAACTTAATTTTACATCGTATGAAACCCGGACTGTATATTGTCGGCACGCCGATCGGCAACCTGGATGACATAACCGCCAGGGCATTGGAGACCCTGCGGCAGGTTGACTTCATCCTCGCCGAAGACACGCGCCATACGCGCATTTTGCTGGATCGGTTTTCCATAAAAACATATTTAATCAGTTGTCATCGTTTCAGCGAATGCTCGCGGATCCCGCTGGTGCTGGATAAAATCCGCGCCGGCCAGGCCGCCGCCCTGGTAACCAACGCCGGCATGCCCGGCATTGCCGATCCGGGCTCGTTCCTTGTCCGCGCCTGCCGGCAGAACGGCATTTATCTGACCGTTATCCCCGGGCCGTCCTCCGTTACCGCCGCCGTTGCCCTGAGCGGTTTTGGCGGCGGTGGATTTCTCTGTGAAGGCTTTCTGCCGCGTAAAAAAGGGGCGCGCCGCCGGCGCCTGGCCGAGTTGAAAGCAATGAGCCTGCCGGTTGCGATTTTGGAGTCGCCCTATCGCTGTCTCCAGTTTCTTGAGGAGGTTAATGATATTTTCCCGGACCGGGAAATATTCATGGGAAGAGAGTTGACCAAGATGAACGAAGAATGTCTCTGGGGAACGGCCGCGGAAATCAGCGGAAGATTTTCCGGAAAGCCCGGCGGCGCGCCGGCCCGGGCGGCGCGGGGTGAGTTCGTTTTCGTCATTGCGCCCGCCTCAAAAAAAGAGAGACGTGAAATTTCCGCGTCAGAAGCGGAAATTTGATGTTGGAATATATCTTCCTTTTTGTATACTGATCGGCTTGTGTTCCATTCGCCATTATTATTATGAATTAAGAGCTAATTGCAAAAGTCCTGCGGACGCGACAGAGCGCGTCCCTCCACTTCTGAAAAATAGGCTGTTTTCAGAGGCGGTGGAGGGCCACGTTTTATCGTGGCCGTCTTTTCTGACTCTTAAAAAAAACGGATTTATGAGCAAAAACAAAGACAAACATCATCCGCCGGAAGCTGCCGATAAAAACGCCGCCGCGCCGGACAATTTGTCCGGCGATGACAAGACCGTCCAAGCTCCCCCGGAACATCCGCCCAAGCCCGCGCTTGAATCGCCGGAGGAAGGACTGGCAAAATCCGAAGAGGAAATCGCCCGGCTCAAGGATCAATTGCTCCGGCTCAGGGCTGACTTTGAGAACTATCGCAAAAGAGCTTTGCGCGAAAAGGGCGAGATATATGAAAATGCCAATGAAGCCCTGATGCTGGATCTGTTGCCCATTATTGATCACCTTCAGCTTGCGCTCAAGTCCGCCAGGGAGCATCCTGTCCTGGCCTCTGGGGAGCGTAGTCGAGCCAGCCAAGGCGAAGCGAGCACGGACGAACCAGGCAAAGGGCAAGCCCATCAGACCTTTCAGCAGGGCATTCAAATGATTTTCGATCAATTGTTAAACACGCTTCTCAAATACGGGCTTAATCCGTTTAACTCGGAAAAACAGCCGTTTGACCCAAACCTTCATGAAGCCATCAGTTGTCTGCCTTCAGAGACCGAGCCGGAAGGAACGATCATTGTCCAGAACAGGCCGGGATACCGGTTTCATGACAAAATGTTGCGTCCGGCGCAAGTCGTGGTTTCCAGCGGGCCGGCCAAGGCCGGGCGGACCGAGGCAAGCGATCAACCTTTGGAGGAATAAAGCAAGTGGCAGCCAAGCGCGATTATTACGAGGTTCTCAACGTTTCCCGTTCGGCCTCGCTGGATGAAATTAAAAAGACTTATCGGAAAATGGCCATGCAATATCATCCCGATAAAAATTCCGGGAACAAGCAGGCCGAGGAACGTTTCAAGGAAATTTCGGAAGCCTATGAAGTTTTAAGCGATGCCGGTAAAAAACAGCGTTATGACCAGTTCGGCCACGCCGGCCTCAAGTCATCGTTCGGTCCGGGCGGCTTTGATTTCTTCCGTGACTTTACGCACGGCGCCGATTTTCAGGATGTTTTTGGCGATCTTTTCGGCGGCAGCATATTTGAGGATGTTTTTTCGCGCGGGTCGGGCCGGCGCGGCGCCGCGCGCGCGGCGCGGGGCGCGGATTTGCGTTTTGACCTTGAAATCAGTTTTGAGGAATCGGTATTCGGCGCCGAGCGGGAAATTACCCTGCCGATTTCGCAGGAATGCGATGTATGCCGCGGAAGCGCTTGTGAGCCCGGGCACAGCAAGGAAACTTGCCGGAAGTGCGGCGGCCATGGCGTCGTTATCGCCGCGAGCGGGTTTTTCCGCATCCAACAGGATTGTCCGGCCTGCGGCGGGCGGGGCGAGGTCGTAACCCATCCATGCCGCAACTGCCGCGGAACCGGCATGGTGAAGAACCGGCAGAGGCTGGCGATAAAAATTCCGCCGGGAGTTGAGACCGGCTCGCGTTTGCGGCTTTCCGGCAAGGGCGAAGGCGGCACTCAAAACGGACCTTCCGGGGATTTGTATGTGATCCTGCACGTTCTGCCGCACAATATTTTTCAGCGCGAGGGCGTGGATTTGTTTTGCGAGGTTCCCATTCCGTTTGCAACGGCGGTGATGGGCGGCGAAGCGGAAGTGCCGACCCTGGAAGGGTGGGCGCGGTTGAAAATTGAGGCCGGCACGGAAAACGGGAAAATACTGCGCCTGGCCGGCAAGGGGGTCTATGATCTCAATACCGGCGAAAGGGGCGACTTGCACGTCCGCCTGGCGGTTGAAATTCCCAAAAATCTTTCCGGATCCCAGAAGAAAAAATTGGGTGAGTATTTTGAAGGTTTTAATGAGAACAATTACCCTGATGGCGCTCAATTCCGCAAGAAGGCCGAGGTTTTTCTGAAGCACAAAAGATAGGCACATAGGCAGAAGGGACAAAGGCACAAAGTGAAGCACCCCGCGGCACTTGTCCACCATAGCCCTTTGGGCGACGGCGGAAGCCAAGATATGTGGCAACCTCCGTCGCCAAGGCTATGGAGGTCGGGGCCACAGGGCTTCTTGGCGAAGAATGGTGAAAATAATGAATACAGCGTTTGATAACCTATGTGCCTGTGTGCCTCTGTCACTTTGTGCCTGTTTTACCACATGAAACGCGCTTTCGCAGACCGGAATATCTGGCAGGAAAATGAAGCCGCGCTTTCCGCGGAAGAATCCCATCACCTGCTGACCGTCCTGCGCGCGCAAGCGGGGGAAACAATTGAAATTTTTGACGGCCTGGGAAAGAAGGCCCTTGCGGAACTGGTTTCCGGCCGTAAAAACATCGCGCGCGTTAAAATCGCGCCGGACAGCATCCGGATGATTGAACCCGACCCGGTATCCATTATTTTAATCCAATCCATTCCAAAACACGGCGTGATGGAGGAAATAATCCAAAAGGCGACCGAACTCGGTGTTCAGAAAATTGTGCCGGTGGTAACTGAACGGGTGGTAGTTAAATTCAATGATTCCACGGCCGCGCAGCGGGTTGAGCGCTGGCGGAGGATAGTCCTTGCTTCCGTCAAGCAATGCCAGTCGGCCTGGCTTCCGGCGGTATGCCCGATTGTTCCGCTGGCCGAGGCCGTTGCCGATATAAAATCCGACCTGAAAATCTTCGGCGGTCTCGCCGCGCAAACGCCGTCTTTAAAAGAAGTATTAAGAAACGCTTCTCATCCGGTGGGGAGCATGGCGCTCGCCATCGGCCCGGAAGGCGATTTTACCGGGGAAGAACAGCAGTTGCTTGTGAAGGCGAATTTCAAGCCGGCAAGTTTTGGACGGGAAGTGCTCCGGGTTGAAACCGCCGCCGTTTTTGGTTTGAGCGCGCTGAATTATGAATTCCGGACTGAATGATGAAATCAAAATCCGAAATCCGAAACAAATTCAAATGTTTTAAATTTCAATTTTCCAAACTTTTGATTTGTTTTGGTCATTTGAAATTCGGTTATTTGGAATTGTTTCGAATTTCGGATTTCGTGCTTCGAATTTGATTTTTATTTACGGCGCCACCAAGCCGGGGAAGGGATTGAATCCCCCCGGTTGTTGCGCCGGGGCAACGAGTTTCTGGAAAACTTCCGAGGCGCGCAGGGGCTCCAGGCGCTGGTCCTTGCGCATGGCGTCCTTTATCGGCTCGCCGCCGATGGCAACGGCCTGCCGCAATGAATGGATGGCATTGCTTGCCTGGCCGAGCGCAGTCAGCACACAGCCCAGTTCATGCCAGATGCGCGGATCTGATTTTTCCCGTGCCAGGTAATGCTGATAAGCTTCCGCCACCATGCCAAGGCGCTGGGGCTGGCCCGCCATGGCAATCTCGGCGATTTTAATGCAGGTTTGCGGCGGCAGGTTGGTGTTGCCCAGCACCTGCATGGACAAGTCTATAAATTGCTGGTCCTTGTTGCTCCGCAGATAGATGGAGATCAACTCAAACACCTTGTCAAGCGGGGCTCCGCCGCGGGAGAGTTCCGCCTGCAGTTCGTTCATCCGGGCATTCGTTCGTTCCATGTCCTTGATCTGGTTGATGAAACCGATGATCCGGTCGTTGCGCGGATCATATTCCAGGTTCTTTTCCATCACGCTCAGGGCGTCGGCAAAACGGTTGTATTGCAGGTAAAGATCGGCCAGGCGGAAATTAGCTTCCGGGCTCCCGGGGAACAGGTTGATGGCCTGGCGGAAAGCCGCCTCCGCCTCGTTCAACTGGCGGCGGTAGGAATACAGGCCGGCGATGGCGCAACGCAGTTTTGAAAACGACTTGCGCGCCACGGCGTCCCGCTGGAATTTACGGTCGCTCAGGAGGCGGTTGGTGTACCAGTTCCAGAAATCCATGTCGTTTTTTGTCATTTCCGGGGTAAGTGCCGGGAGAGGTTCCTTGTTGATTTTCATTATCAGCCCGTGCGGGGAAAGATAGGGATACATCCAGGCAATCACATAGCTTTCCTCAACATAAAAGGCATGCTTGTTCTTGTTGGCTTCAAAGATCGCCTTGCTGATAATGCCGTTGATTTCCATCACGCCCTGGACGCCCTGGACGCTTACCTTGCCGCTTTTGTCAACAGTGACCGCGGCATTGGCCGGAATGCGTCCGGCGCGGACGTCTTCAACATAGGATTGAAACGCGCGGTTGGTATCCTGCGGCGTGGGAATCCAGATCTGGTCGCCGTAAAGATCGCGCATGACGTTCATGTAGGTGTTGTCGGCCAGCGCATTCTGGGTGATCAGAAAGACGTCGGAGCGCACCTTGGCCGAGTAAATCATATAAGTCGGCACAAAACGCCCCGGATCGGTGCCGCCGAAGAACACGGCATTGGTTTCCATTTCCGGGGGATATTGGGGATTGGGAGGCGGATTTTCACCCGGCCGCAATTCCTCCTTGATGGCGTCTATCCCGCGCAGTTGGTAATTGCCGAACTGCCAGCCGAAATCATGTCCGCGCTGTTCATTGCCGCCGGTGGAATTGATGATTTTATCGTCATATGCATTTTGATGAATGAGCGATAACGGCAGGAACAGGGTTATACCAATGCCCAGCACGAGGATTAATTTGCGGTTAGACAAACTTTCAATAAAGGCCAGCCCGAATAGAAGCCCGTAACCCAGCCAGATGGCATAGACCGAGGTTGACTGCACGAACTGGACCTCGGCAATGAAAAGCGATTGCACGTCATGGGCCGGATTTAACAGCACCATCATGCCCGGGCCCATGAAGGCGAAGCCGATGAGCGTGCCTGAAAGCCAGGCCCAGTTTTTCCGCCAGATATACCGGAAATAAAAAATCGGAACCAGGGCCAGGAAAGCAATCGGGAAGGGGAACTGGTCTTCAAGCTCATTGCAGAATTCATAAGACTGCTTTATGAATTCCAGCGGCTTAAGCGCCGGCGCCAGCGCCTGATACTGCCCGCGCATGACGGCATGTTTGAAACCCTCCCATGTGCGCGGATAACCCCAGTTCATCGGCGGGTTGAAATCGGAAGCAATCGGCAGATAAACAAACAAACTAAGCCCCAAAAAGGCCAAAAGAACCATCGGCAGGACGCGCCGCCATTCCGTGAACAACTCGCGCGCAACGACCCACATTACCACCGGGGCAACCAGCATCAGGGAGGCAATAACGACCCATTGTTCCTTGGGTTCAAAAGGCCGGACAGCATACTGCGGGAAAAATATTGAGAATAAAATAAAACCGCCGATAAGGATCAAGCCGCCGGCCACGCAATCGCGGCAAAGCTTCCGGTCCGTCGCAAAGAGGACCAGGATAATTGCCGGCACAAGGAGAACAATCGGCTGGCAGTTGGTGAACGCCAGCCCGAAAACCAGCGCCATCCAGTATAGGAATTTACTCTGCTTCGGCCGCTTCATCCAGGCATACAGCAAAGTCATCACCAGCACGTGCAGGAAAGCGTTGATGGTATAGACCTCGGCGATGACCGCCTGCGACCAGATGAAGGGGCAGAAGGCAAGCAATAACCCGGCCGAAACACCGCTGGCCCAGCTCATGATTTTCTCGGTGAGCGTCAGCGGCCGATCTTCCTCATGCCGTCGGAACTGCAGCAAATCAATTCCCGAACGGCTGACGAGCAAGGCCAGGTTGCCGGCCATCAGGGCTCCGAAGAAAGCCGACATAATACCCACGCCCAAGGCGGGGTTGGGTTGCCCGTGAAAACGCGCCCAGTGAAATATCCACTGGAATATCCAGGCCAGTATTGTCCAGAGCGGATAACCGGGCGGGTGGGGCACACCAAGGTAATCGGCGGCCACGACAAGCTCGCCGGAATCTTCCAGCGTAACCGAAGGGGCGACCGTGTAGGCATAAACCGCCAGCGCAATGACAAACGCCACCGCAAAGGCCAGCCAGTCATTAATGCGAAACAAGGGCTCAACGGGTTCTTGGACCTGGTTCCTGCCGATACCCGACTCTGTCCCGCGCTTATCCTGTTTTTCCGGTTTATTCATAAAACAAAAGAAAACGAACTATAAATCAGTCAAATCCATAATGCAATAATTTAATGTATAGGAATTCCCATGTTCCAATGGCCATGGGGCCGTCACCACAATCCACGACGCGCACCCCATGTCTTATTGTTAATATTTTCCGTAAGTTCTCGCCGTTTCCACCATGGCGCGGATATTGGCGTCCGGCGTATCGCGTCCGCACTGATCGCCCGTTGAAAGAATGAAACCGCCTCCTTCGCCGGCGTCATCAATTGCTTTTTTACTTGCCCGCACCACGTCGGCAACGCTTCCCCTGAGCATGATTTCCGTGGTATGCAGGTTCCCTTTCAGCACGATTTTCTTGCCGTAGCGTTTCTTCAACTCCGCCAGGTCACAATCGCCCATTGATGGCACTTCCAAGGGATCTATCACCGTCAATTTCGTCTTGGTTGCCGCCATCCTCACCAATTCCTTTTCCGGACCGCAGGAATGCACGTGCGTTGGAATGCCAAGGTCAGACGCCATTTCCGTCGCCTTCTTTAATATCGGCAGCGATAATTCCCGGAACATCTCCGGCGTCTGCCAGATGAGCGACCCCGAACAACCGCAAAACAGGAAATCGGGCTTTTCATCCAATTTCGCAATCCGGTTCATAACAGTTTCAACCCGCGCCAACGCCTGTTTCCGGCGTTCATAAAAAGGCCGCGGATCGTCATAATAAGCGCACACTTCATCCGGTCCGTAAAGCAAACATGTGCCGCCGCCGCTTTGCATGCCAATGATGCCCTGGTCGCCCATTTCCTTCTTGATTAATTTCCATAATTCCATCCTTGCCGGCCATTGCTTTATTCCGGTAATGGGTTCCCAGGTTGCCGGAACGGCCGGCAATCCGATTTGTTCCGGCAACACCATCGCCGCCGGCGGATTATCGCGGGTGTGCACCTCAACGTATTTGTTCCATTCATTTGTTTCCCGGCAATAGGTCTGCGTCACAAAACTGCCATCCGGGTTCCGGCATACGATCCGCCGTTCCCATTCCGGCTCATCGCCAAAGAGCTCGCCCCACGAGTACACTTCGAACCCGCCGTCAATATCAAAGTGCTTCAAGGCGTCAATGTGCGCTTTCCACAAAGGCGGATTCTGGTACACGTAGATATCCCAGAACGGCTTGCCGGTCAACCGGCATGGAACCATATTGGAAATATCCGGACAGCAAGGGACACAGTCTGGAATTTGACCGTGTAATACGGCAAGTATTCTTTCGCGTGGCGTCATTGTTCAGCCTACAGTCTTCCGCCGAAGGCGGATCCGCCCGTGGCGGAAAACCGCTACAGTCTCGGCGTCCCTATGGGACGCCAGTGAAACTGATTCAAAGTTGTAAAATTTGATACAAAATCAATCTGTTTTTCATCAAGATCGGCTGGAAGAAAACCAACCCGTCTTTCCGCGGAAAACGGGTCAATATACCCTGACCTCGAATATGCGCGCGGTCTCATGCCCATAAGTCGCTTGACATATAACGCGCAGGGCCGCCGTCTTTAATGCCGGCTGAAAGCATTCGCGCCGGGCGCGCCGGATATTGTTTTTTACGGCGCGGACTGTCCGCCATCGGCCGTTTTCCAATGCCTGGATTTCGAAATCACGGACCAGCCTTTCCGGCAATTTGACCAGCAGATTGGTTGATTGTTCATATATGTAGTCTTCCTGGGTAAAAATCAGCCGTTTCTCCAGTTCAGAATCAAATGTCAACTGGATCCGGCCGATGGTCATGGGCGTCTTCCATCTTAGTTCCAGCCAATTGTCGTTTTCCGAAAGCGACCGGCTTTCCCAGCAATGTTCATCGTCTTTGATTGGCCTGGCCGCGCCATCGCTGATTTTCCGGGCCTCTTTTCCTTTCCGCTCACTACCGGCCGTTATTTGCGCTTGAAGCGCCAGGTCGTTTTTGTCCTCATTCCTGCGGCCGGGCAGGAAACAGTCGTCGGCCAATAATTTCTGTTGAATATCGCTGATGTTTTTCCCGGCCGCTTCCCGGGGTGCCAGGTTTTTTTCGCGGCATACGGCCGCGGCCGTGCCGATTGCCTGGCCGGTCAAGGCGCAGGTGGCCATGATGCGCGTGCTGGCAAAGGCGATGTGCGTGGCGCTCATGTTCCGTCCGGCAAAGAAAAGATTTTTTATATTGCGGCTGTATAACGATCGCAGGGGGATTGAATACAAGGGCACTTTCGTTTGCCGGCAGGGCTCTTCCTTTGCATAGAATCCTTCAATCGGATGCACGTCAATCGGCCAGCCGCCGTAGGCAACTTCGTCCTCAAATATTCGCCCGCTCTCCAGGTCGCCCTGGCTTAACACATGGTCTCCTGAAAATCGCCGGCTTTCCCTTTTCCCGGGCACCGTTCCGATCCATTCCAAGGCCCAGTTTTGCGCCCCGTGATCGCCGTGATTCTTGATATGGTCCCACACTCCCAGCGCTATCTTCATTAATTCATCGCGGATGCGTTCATTATCGCGGATTGTATCAAGCTGTCCGCCCCATTCAATCCACCAGTAACCCAGGCGATAGTGCCGATGGTCGCGGTTAAACAGCGCCTCATCGGTGGAGTAGGTGTAAGCCCATTCCGGTTTTACAAACGGCATGGGTTTTCCCATGTCACGGGCCATGAACATGATGGAATTGCCGAGGGTATGGGCGTCGGCTGATGAACCGGCCAGCGGTTCATTGAATTCCGATCCGGCCTCCCTTCCCATGCGGAAATCAGCGCCGGCCTGCGCGCCGATTTGTCCGTCCCCGCTGCAATCGGCGAAAAATTTTGCCGTAAATGTCCATTCCCGCTCCGCGGCCATCTGCCGGGCGCGGACGGCGCGGATGATGTCGGCGCCTTCCATCACCGGTTCCAGGGCAACGGTGTTGAGATACAGGTCAAGGTTCGGCTCGCGTTTGACCCATTCATACAGCAGTAAATCCCAGAGACTGGGACTGCGCTGGGGATTGCGGACAAGATTTTCCAGGCGCAATTCCTCCAGGATGCCGGTTTCGCGGCGTGCCTGGCCGTCATAAATATAATCGGCGCCGCAAACATGCATCCTGATCTCGCTTGACGAGTTTCCTCCCAGCACCGGGCGATCCTGGAGCAACGCCGTTTTGCATCCGTGGCGCGCGGCGGCGATTGCCGCGCATACGCCGGCCATGCCGCCGCCGATCACGACAAGATCATATTTCACGGTTTCGTCCTTTATCCCGGCCTTGTGTTCGCCTGATGTCATACCGTCTCCTTTTTGATGTTATTTGCTGATTAATTTAATATATTTTTCAACCGCCGCGCGCGTGCCTTTACGATCACTTCCGGCAAGGATAATGGCATCCCTTGACTTGTCCGTGGCGTCATAGGATATTGTGTTGACGCACTCCGCGATCTGGATGATTCCCCGGCCTTTCCCCGGATAGTCGGCCGTCACCATCTCCGGCACTTTGCAATATGCATAATTTCCCGCCGTCTGTAAATGCTTTACCAGCCGGTTCTCGTCCGCATTCCCGATCAGGATCAAATCAGCCTCGTCATCAATCACTTCATGCCGGTATTTCTCCAGTTCATACCCGTCTTCCGTCAGTTTCCCTTCCACCACCTTGGTCTTAATCTCATTATCCTTGACCACCGCTGCCGTTACGCCTTTCTTTTCCAATAGTTTTCTTAACTCCTCGGCCTGTTTCTGTTCGTCGCCGTTACACCCATGCCCCACAACAACCTTCAGCGGCTTCTTCATTTCCACATAGGATATCAGCGCCTCCGTCGTGCTGTTCACCCATGCTGATTCCCCGGCCGGCCGGATCAGCCACACCTTGCTGTAATACTGCGGAATGGTTACTTCAACCCCATCCAGCGCCAGTTTCTTCGCCTTGATCTTCGCCGCGCGGCACTTTGGCTGCGCATCCTCAAAGTCCGGTTTTAAATGATAATTTCCGTCCTCGCTCCGCGCCATCACCGGACTTTCCCCGCTGATGTCCACCACCTCATATTTGTCATTCGGCAAACCATGAATGCGCAGGGTCATGGCTTGGTTTTCTCCGCTGAAATTATTCACCCCGGCCAGCCAGTAACCTTTTCCCGCCATCAGTCCCGGCACGACCAGCCGCCGTTCCACGTTCCCTTTCAGCTCCAACTCCACCGGCTTCTCCACTCCGGCTCTTTCAAGAATTCCCTCCACCAGCCGCGCAAACTGCTCCTGCCGGGGATGGTTCTGGAAGTAAGCCAGGCCCAGGTAGCATCCGAAATAAAAACTTTTTCCATCCGGATCCGATACCAGGAGCGGGGTGCCGTCTTCGGCAACGGCCAGCGTCACCGCGCCAGGTTTTGGGTTGAGGCGCACGGCAAAGATGTTGGTTTCACAGACTGCATCGCCTTCTTTCATCCCGGGAATAAACCGCGTGTCTGCCAGCTTGATTCCCTTTGGCGTGATAATTTCATCATGGTTTATGTTCACAAAGGACAAATCGCTCAACCCATAACCAGGCGATTCTGGCAGGTCTTTGAAGTCAACGTCACGCCAGGAAAATGCCTCGGGATAAAAAATAACTGTCCCGCCCTGCTTCACATAGTCCTTGATCTTTTGCGCCGTCCTCTCATTTCCGACGTTGGCCTGATAGCCGACGATCAAAACTTTATACCCGAATATGGCGTCAATCTCGCGCTCATCCACACAGTCAAATTTTAAGTGCAGATGATTAAACAATGCGCCTAAATGATCAAAATCATGCCCCACGTTGGTCGGATCCCAGCCGGGAATAACCCGCTTTGTGTTTGCCAGCTTGTTGAGCGGATCATATCCCAGCCACCGGGTTGGAATGGATGTCAGCACCGCCACCTGCGGTTTTGCCACACGGGCCGGCAGGATTAACGCTGCATTGCGGATTATCCACTGTTGCAGACGAGCCATTTGAAGCGTTTTTTCAGGCAGAATAACATCGGCCGGGCCGGAATCGTCAAATCCCAGATTTTTTCCAGACCAATCCTTTCCCAGTGATTTCCAGCGTTTGGCATAATGAACAAAATGAAAATCCGCACCGTAACCCAGGTCATAAATTTCCCAGTGAAACGACTTGTTCCCGTTGAACAACATATCCATAAAATACGGATAAGCCGCCCGCGCCTTTTGATCCAGAAGATTAATCCAGGGCGATGGTTCCTCCCGCCGGCGATAGGCATCTGCGGCGAAACAAATATCCGCTTCCATGACTTTGTTGAAACGGGCGCACGCCGACCGGCCCAGTTGTGCCATGGCAAAATCGGCGCTAAATTCCCGGGAAACATCGGTCCATTCTGTGATGGCCCAGTTGTCAATGGCATACGGCGGACCGTAACTCATGCTGTGGCCGATATCCGTGTACATTTTTTGTCCCATGACCAAGTGCCCGGGATCGGCTTGTTTTAAAGCCTGGTAAGCGGTCCGGGTATAATGCGCGATGCCTTCCGCGCGCCATTGCTGGTAATTTGCAAAGTTGGCGGTCTGTTCGCGCCATTCGGGGAAAACAACATTTTCAAAGCATGAATGATCCGTTCCCCATTCCGAATTGAGGGTTTGGATGGATTTATATTTCTCGCGCAAAAACGCCTGGAACCGTTTCAAATCATCGGGGCTTTGCGGCGCCATGCGCCCTTTTGTCTGGGGGAAACGGAATCCCAACTCCTCCCATAAACTATACCCGAATATGCCCGGGTTTCCCCGGAACAACCCGCCGAGGACCGTTGTCATTTGCCGGATATATTCCTGGTATGACGGATGGGTATAATTTGGCATAAACCCGCCGCCCTCGGGAGAATGCGCATGATCGCCGTTGGAATAACATACAAACAATTCCGGATGATTTCTTTCCAGGTAAGCCAGGCCGCCTTGATTGTCAACAATATACGGCAATGCCAACAGGCCCTGATCATAGGCCACCCAGGTCAGGCCAAGCAATTGCCCAATTTCCCATGGTTCCACTTTTGTTTTGTCCCAGTCCTCCTTTAAATATATGGGCAAATCCATCACCTCGCGGGCCGTCGCGCCGTTCCCGGCCATGACGACGTTGATCAGGGAGTAATAGTTATAGATATTCAACAATGCTTCCCGTCCGAAGAAAGGATTGAATGCATTCAAATAGCATAGGAAAAATGGTTTTTGATCCCGCGTGATATATCCGCCCTGCGCAACGGCAAATTGCTGGGGTTTTCCCGGGGGAGGCTCAAGGTGCATGGTTGACTTCATTAACGCTTCCCAGGTCGGTTGTTTCGGGGTGCGCACCGTCTGCAAGGCGTCATAAGCGCTGATTTTTTGTTTTACTTCATCCAGGGAACAAAACACCAGTTCGCCGACAAAAAAACCTTCATAATATTTTGATTTCCAGGAGCTCTGGGTGATTTGTTCCGTGAGCGTGATTTGGTTTGTTCCCTGAACGGCAAGGTCCTTGACGTTAAAGGCGTACCAGTGATGATAATTCGTGACGAAATAGCTATCCGACGGTCCCGTATTCTGGTTATTCATCACAAAGTCCTTGTCAAACCTGAAAGCCCATGCTTTTAATCGCGGATCATACTTTTGAGTTGCATAACGCCATGAGGGACTCAAGGGGGTGTTAAAAGTCAAATCCTGTAACACCGAGCGCTTTTCATCCAGGACGACGCCGTTCAGCTCAAGACGCAATCGGCCGGCGCCGTGTTCAAGCGGTTGATTGTCCCGGGCGTGCGCCCTGATCCACAGGTACGGATCGGGCGTGTTGCACGAAAGCGTGAATGACGCCGATGTCTGGTCTTTTTTTAATACAAAGTTCTCTATCCGGTCGGTAACCGGATCTGCCGCGACGATCGTTTCAACCAGCCAGAAAATAATACCCATTGCGCAAAATAACCGGACATTCATGATGGCCTCTCAGAAACTTCCAGCGTACGGGAAGAGTTAATTGTTTATGGTTAATTACTTATGTAAAATCACCCAAAACCGGCCACGACGGCGCGTGGCCCTCCATTTTTAAACCGTGGAGGGACGCGCTTCGTCGCGTCCGAATGGTCAGCAAACTATAAAAGCTTGCCCTGTGGCTAACCAGGGTTTCTCTCATAACGAAGTCCGCCGCAACGGATGGAATGCTCCTCTTGAAAACATTTTTTTCAGATCTTCTCGTCATATTTTGTAAGGCTTCAGTCATCGGTGGAGCCGGGCTGCCTGCCCGTCGTAGCCCTTGGGCGAAGTCGGGTCCCGTCTCCAAAAATCCACCCACGTGGTTTTATAATGTTTCAAGCATCTGCGTGCTGCCTGGCTTTTACGCCGCTGTTCCGCTCTTTGTTTTTTTGCGCCGCGAACCAGTACTTCATTTTGATTTTGATTCGCGCCGGAAGTTCTTCCGCGCTTGATTCGTTCCTCTGCCAGCGCATGATTTCAAGATTGATGATGTTGCGAATGGCTTCCAGGAGATGCCGGTGACGCGTTCGAATGGCCTTGCCGGTCAAGGTCGCTGTTCGCAATTCCTCCCAGTTGCTTTTCGGCCAAAGCGCGGGGCAGGCGCCGAACACGTCCTGCCGGCCGGTCCAGATTCCGGCTTGCGCGAATTTTTCCTGGGCGGCGGCGCCTTGCAAAAATCGCAGAAACTCGGCGCATTCCAAGGGGTGGGCGGTATTTTTTGAAATGGAAATCATGTCGGCGATAAGAGAATTAAACCCTCCTTTTTCAGGCGAAAAGCATGCCAGGCGGATGTTTTTGTCGTGCCAGCGCGCATCCTGGAGTAATAGGCCGGAATTTATGTGGTTCGCATAAAATGGGCTCCGGCCGCTGAAAAATTCGCCGACCAGCAGGTGTGAAACATCCGTTTGTTCCAGCCATTCCAGCGGCCATTGGAACATGAGCCGCCGGTTCCGCATATATGGCTCAAGGCGCGCCACGATGTTTTCCCAGCGGTCAATGCCATCAAGGGCTTCCTCATAAAAATCAAAATCAACGCCTGCCAGCAGCAGCATGTCGAAAATGTCAAAATTACTGATCAGCAATCCGGCATCCCCGCGCGGCGATTTCTTTTTAGCCAGGCCGGCAAGCAAATCCATGACGGACCAGATCGTTTGCCGGCCATGAATTGCATCCAGCGCGGCATGTTGATGCTTGCCGGCCGCCAGCGCGGCGGGGCAGACGTTCACGGGAATTCCCATAATGGTGTCGTGATGCATGGTTGCCGCCAGCACCGCCGGATAAAACGCCTGTGCTTCGCCGTCAAAATCGCCCAGCGCCGGCAAGTCAAACAATTCATCTTTTTCGGCGTAGAAATCCAGACAATGCGTGGGGATTTGAAGCATATCCGGGGCCTCGTTTTCCCGGGAAAGATCAAATACGATGCGGACATAAGGATTGTGCCGATGATATTCCGCAATGACGCCTTGCCAGATCTGCGCTTGGAATGGCAGATGATCAATAAGCGCCAGTCGTAACGAGGTGCGCGCCGGCAAAGCACATGACTGATAAGAAGGTTGCCGGCTCACGACCGGAGCGTTGGCAAGAGAGGGATGACCGGCGCTTTTGGAGGATGAGGCAATGAAATAAGTGCCGCCTTTCGGCACCGTCCGGAGAGCCCCCTCCTTCTTTAGAAGATCAACCGCCTGGCGGATGCTGATGGTCGTAAGCTTGAAATTTTTGGCCAGCCGGTTCATGGCGGGGATTTTTTCGCCGGCGCGATAATGGCCGTCTTCCATCATCTTCCGGATGCGGCGATAAGCCGTTATGTACTGCGGAACGCGCACGCGGATCCCCCTCCATTAATCTATGCTATTGTATGATAGTCTATGTTGACATTTTGTCAATATATTTTTTATCGGCATTTTTGACCGTTATCAATTTGTTTTCAATTATTACCTGAAAATTGCACGAAGACGTGCAATTTTCACCCTTCGGGCCGTCGTCAACCAGCATAAATGCTGGCTGACAAGGGGTTAACCACTTGCGTTAAACGGATAACCAGTTGGGTTATCCGTTTAACGCGACGTCTTTTCGCCAATGCCTTTCCATCATTGGCGAAAAGTGAATATTGTGCGAATAGCGCGCAATATTCAGGTATTAACTGCCAGTCGGCATTGCGGCCGGTATTGATCGGAACCAGCACGGTCACAATTGACTTGCCTTCGGCCGGGACTTTAACGGGCATCTGCAGGCAGGGCGTCCAAATCCAGCCCGGATCGCCCGGCCGCAATGATTCCAGCGGCGGCAAACGGCCGCACAGCCGGTTGCCGCCCCCCAAGCCGCCGCACAATCCTTTTGATATTGTTGTCTTGGCCGTCAATTCGCTGGAGAGCATGATTAACGCGCGATCATCATCCCGGCCGGACGTAAAAATCCAATTCCGATCTTTTTTTAGAAAGGGAACTCCATAAATATGCCAGAACATTTCGGCCGCGTGCGGTTTTCCGTCAGTAGGCGTCAAGTCATCAATAACCAGCAGAACGTTGGGTTCATGGTAAATGAGCGTCCGGGTGTGAATGACCGTCTTATATCCGGTATGCCGGGCTTGTGCCCTGATTCCAGCGGGCGTTTTCCGCCATTGCAATAATTCGCCGTTGGTTCCCGGCGGAATATCTTCATCATCAATCACGATGCAGTTGCCGGCCTTGGTGCGCCGGTGCCAGGTCAGTTGCTCGCGATAAGTGCAATAATGGGGGGTTGTGCCGGAATTGACCAGCCAGTGACGGCCATCGCAGGCAAGGTCGAAAGTAAGACATTGCGGCATGGGGTGACCGGCCGGGTGGATGCCATGATCCCACATGACCTGGAAACGGTTGCGCCCGGAACCTGAGCGCAAAAAAGTCCACCCCACGTCCCGCAATATTTCGCTTGGCCTGCCCGGCGGTTTTTTATCCGGCATTCGGCAGGCATGAACAAACAAGGGCAGGCGATAATCCGCGGCGCAAAATGTCTCCCACGCCTCGTCCAGGCCAAGCCAGTCGCAAAGAACATACAGATGCGCGCCCGACTGGTTTCCTTCCCCCATGCCGGCTTCATAGGCATTGGCGTCGTTAATGCATGGAAATTCTCCCAACGGCGACGCCACTTTCAAATGCCATAAAAGCGATTCGCGCAAGGTTCGCGTCGGGCTTAATCTTAATGTTGCCATGTCCATGTTTTTAAACCCGCGCAGGACTTGCAAGGCGTTGAAAAGAAATTGCAGTCCGTATTCCTCGGCGGAAGGAAACGCCTCATAAAATGTGCCGTCCGGCAAAATATGCGGCGGCCCGAAAAATTCGGCAACATTCCGCCGGCCGAGCCGTTCCCATTCCTTTGCATCGGGATGTTTCGGCAACGCCGCCGCAATCGCCAGCAAAGCCGCGCCCCCGCAGGCGTCCCAATTGCGATAAGGTTTGTTGGCCTGTAAATATTCGCAGGCTTTCCGCGCGGTTTCCGCCATAAACAATAATCTTTCTATGAGGCGTTCCAAGAGTTCCCGGTCATTCCACCCGGCCAGGCGCATTAATTCAACCAGCCCGATCATGTGCGCGGGGCGAAAACTGCAATTCAGGTGATAGTAATAAATACCCGGCGCCGATTTTGGATCGGCGCCGACCCTGACCCCGCCTTTTTCCTTGTGAACCCGCAGGATCATATCCAGGCAATCGTGCGCCCGTTGCAGGCAGATGCCGTCGCCGGCAAGGGCCGCTTTCCAGGCGCAGGCTTCCCAGCCGGCAACGAAGCGCAACCCCCGGTTATTATTGACCGTGGCCATGGAATTATTGGAATTATATTCTGATAATGGCGTGGGCGTCAACGGTCCCGGCTTTTCCGCGAGGAATTGATCCGCGACCGCGCAATTATCAGCCCACGATTGTTTGGTCCGGGGATCGCCGGCCATGCGTTGTTTGAGGCGATCCATTTCATCGGGCAGGATTGGAACCTGGCCGACCGGGCGCGTCAGCCAATCATTTACCAGGATAGGGATTATATTCATATTTTTTTTTAAAGCCTCTCTCTCCGAAATTCAATCAGCCAATAATCAATGCCTGCCGGCGGTCAATGGGTCTTTCCAAGAACACGGGACAAATTTGCGCTTGATGATTAAACCACCCATTGCAGATATTTATCCATATCGTTGGTTTTATGTTTAAATCCATCATCAGCTTTTTTTTCGGGGGTTTTTGCCAGGCGTTTTGTAAATCCATTTTTTATGAAAAATTCATCGGCCTTGAAGAGCGCAGAGTCAACATGCCCCAAACAGGAAATTCCGGCCTGCTCAAGATATTCCAGCGCAATAAGCATTTCCCAGACCTGGGCCTGCATATAGCTGGCGTTGTAAATGAAATTCGTGCAATTCCAGCCCAATTTTTCCTGCGCTTCAGCTCCGTGATATTGCCAGAATCCATCCGCGCGCTGTTCCTTGCATAAATATGTCAACAACATCCGTGCGTCTTCAAGCAGATGCTTCCGGCCGGTGTGATATCCCAATGGCGCAAGGGCGGCGGAGCAAAGGCTTTGGACATTATTGACGGCATCGTGTCCGCTGGCGCCGGCCGGATTATAACAGCTCCATAAATATTGATGTCCGCGCCACTCCCCCTGATTATAGCCATGTCTTGGCAACTGATATCGCGCCCAGCCTTCGCAACGGTCAAGGTATTTGTTGTTCCGAGTAACCTCAAACGCCTTGATGAGGGCATATACGGCCATGCAGTCTTCGTGATGGTGCGGTTCAAAACATTTCCATTCGTAAATATCGCCGGATTTCCAGGAAAAATGATGGTCCGGAAATCCATAACGCCATTCAATGTTGGTCATTTTGGAAAGAGGACTGTATCCGTTGTCGTTATATTGGCTCCAGACGAGAAAATCGGCGATTTTCGTCAGCCTTCGTAAATAATCTTCCTTTCCGGTTTGCCGGTAAAGATAATAAAGCCCGAGCAGATATGCGTCGTTGAAGCGATGAGGAAAAGGAACATCGTTCTTTTCATAGCCAATATACCGGCCCACGACAGGTTTCCCGGGCAGGGCGGCGGAAAGATTTAACGGCGCCGTTTCGTCGGCAAAGAATGTCAGCATATCCGAAAAAATCGTCTTCAGCCATGCCAGGCGTGGGGTGTGGCCTGACTGACCGGCGGCGGGGTTGAATTGCGATTTTTGTTTCATGTGTTGCATTCTTTTTTAAATATAGACATTGTTTTTACAAGCTATTTTCAGTCGCCATCTTGTGGCGGCGTGTTTTGTTGCCGGAAAGGCAACTTGCGGAAATCCATAATGGCCTCGCGGGCGGAGCAGAAACGCACTCCTTTGTCTTTGTAATTATCGGCAATATATTGGAAAAACGTTTCCATGTTTTCCAGGGAATTATGTTTTGAAAGTCTAAACGGTTTTCGGGTGACTTCCTTGTCATATATTTCTGCTTTTTGATGCGATAAGAAACACAAAATGGCCATTTGTTCGTACTTGTGTTTCTCGTGCCATTTGTCGAATTCCGCCGCGAGAACCGATGCCGGGTAAGTGAACTGAAAACGCTGAAAGCATTTTTGGCCGACAAAGGTTGTGTTTGGAATTTCAAGGATTGGAAGATGGCGGCCTTTGCCTTCAATCCTTATATCGGCCGGGTCGGGATAATATGCCCGGTCGGGAACAGTGTCAAAGCTGGCATCCGGACCTCCCGGTGTCCTTGACGCAGATGAATCGGACTGGCCATATCCCAAGGTGCCGTCGGCCAATATGCCTTCATCCCAAAGAGCCCTTGCAACCTCGGCGTCAATATCGTAGTTCCGATCTCTATAAAATACCGGCCGCCGGCCGGTAATGCTCTCAAGCCTGGTCATTCCCTTGTGAATAAAGAATCGCTGGGTCCATGGCGTGTCTTTGTCACCCGCCGGAAATTTTCGCAGCCCATCATCAATGTAAATATCTTTTTCAGGGACATATTTTGGTTCCGTTCCGGCGCAAAGCCAGGCCGCCCATGACGTGTGGATGTGAAGCTGGACGTCATGCCCGCGATCCGCCATTTCCCTGACAATATCTTCACCGGAGGGCGACTCGGATCGCCAGAAATCTATTTCCCCGAAATTAACCATGAAAGTTGCCGGGATGCCGTGTCGTTCGCATGTTTCTTCAATCCGGTGAGTCGCTTCAACCCAGTCGCGCTGGTAACAACCATTCCTCTCGAAACCGGCGCCGCATGATTCGGTATCCCAGGTCAAAACTATGCGAATATCAGGTTTTTTCATGGTTCAAGATGTTTCCGGGGTCCGCCGACAGCTTTCAAGACCGCCAGGTAATTATTCAGTTGAACGCCGTTGTGAATTTCCGCCGAGCCGCCGGCCATGTAGCCGCGCGGCGAGGCATTTATATTGGCCATCGTCTTGTTGTAACAATCTTCCGGAGTTCCGCGGGCCAGAAGATGGCTGACGTCCACGCCGCCGCACAGGACAAGCCGGGGATATTTTTGCCGCAGTTCCGGCACCGTCATCCCGGCGGTTTCTTCGATCGGATTTATCCCGTCAATGCCGGCTTCCAGCAGGTCATCCATGATTTCCCGTAAATTGCCGTCGGAATGAAAAAGGACCTTGGCGCCGATGGCATGATAGGCGCCTATAATTTTTTTCAGATACGGCAGAAAATGTTGTTTTAAAAAATCCGGCGGGAAAAGAAGGCCCTGTTTAAATGCGATGTCCTCGCCGACAAACACCGCAAACGGCCTGAAATCGGCGGGAAGATGGTTTAAGCGCGCAAGCGTCTTTTGACACAACAGTTCCAGATAATCATGAATCAAATCCGGCTCGTCACAGAGCAGATAGCAGAAACGCTCAATGCCTCCGCAGAATTCATAAGCTTCCGTCAGTCCGACGCTTCCAAGGCAGGGGAAGATCATTACCGGCATGGCTTCGTCTTGTTTATGCTTGTAATCGTCCAGGAGAACCTTCAGTTCGTGCTGGGCGTTATTGTCCCATCCCTTGTAATTTTTGATGATTTGTTGGATAGCAGCCGCCAGGTTGTCCTGAAAAAAGCGGATATCATCCGCATCCAGCCATTCGGTCCATCTTTGCTTGATATATTTCCGGCCGTCCGGCGCATGCCGGATCCCGGTGGATTGCGGGAAGCGTATTTCCTGTTTGGTGGCATCGGTCACTGTGCGATAGGTTTCCATGCAAAGCCGTTCCCCGTTTTCAACCGTCAGGGGCTGGCCGGTAAAGTGTTCAATAACGGCGTCATTCCGGATCCAGTCCCATACCGGCGGCCGGTCGGTTTCCTCAAACGCAAAGCATCGTTTGACTCGTTCAAAACTGTTCATTGTTTTGGTTCGCACTGATGCAATCGGTAAGCCTCCGGCCGCCGCCGGCCGCGCATTGCGCATTTCGCCTGATTGCGCAGCATTTGTTCCCGCATCGGGACGGCATGTTCATATCCCGGCCAGTCAATGCTGACCAGGTTGATGAGGCCCAGATCCACGGTCGCCGAGCCATAGCCTTCTTTGTCGGGGGGAAGGGTTAAAACATATTTTCCCGTGGGATCAATGATGCCGCTCCGGCCGTAGACGCCCTTTTCGGCGGCCGTCGGCCCGCTGGGGACCATGAAAAGCACGTTTTCAATGGCGCGCGCCATGCCGATTGTTTCAACATGCGGCACATCGTTCCAACAGCAATGTTCCTGATGCGGGAAAAAAATAATTTCCGCTCCGGCCAGCGCCAGAGACCGGACGGTTTCCGGAAAGTAGTTGTCAAAGCATGTTTCCATCCCCACGACGCCGAAATCCAGGGAAAACACCGGCAATTGATCGCCGCCGGTCTGCTTGCTCTGTTCCTCCGTGGCCAGGGGAATATGCACTTTGCGATATATGCCAGCCGTCTTTCCCTGGCGATCCAGGATGACCGTTGTGTTATAAGTTTCCGATGATCCCTTTTTTTCAATCAGGTTGATGACCATATACATCCGGCCGTCGGCCGCATAACGGCTCATCCTCCTTAAAATAGGGCTGTCATCCAATGACTCCGGCTCGCGTCCGCACCCGATTTCAGGCAATACGACAATATCCGGATGATCCGCGACCGCCTTTTGCGCCCAGCGTTCCGCAATTTCCAGTGAAAACCCGGCCAGTTGGATGATGCCGATCTTTACATTGCGTTCCCGATAATTTTCAGGTTTTTTCAGGATGGCATGCATCTTTTATCTCCGATCTTTTATGTCATCCTGAATCCGTCGCGGCGGATGAAGGATCTCGGCCACATTGATAATTACCGCCGAGATTCCTCGCGATGCTCGGAATGACCAGTTACAACATTGAAATCCTTATATATAAAATCATCTCAACAAATATCCCCCGTCCACGGCAATGGCCTGGCCGGTGATATAACGGCCGGCTTCCGAGGCCAGCAGGAGCAGGGCGCCGGTCAGTTCCCGCGGGTCGCCCCAGCGCTCCATGGGAATATGCGCAATAATTTCAGCATTGCGTTTTTTGTCTTCCCGCAGCGGCTTGGTCATGTCAGTCGCAAAATAACCGGGGGCAATGGCGTTGACGGTGATTCCACGGACAGCCCATTCATTCGCAAAAGCGCGGGTCAATCCGAGCAGTCCTGTTTTTGCGGCCGTATAGGCGGGAATGGTCCAGCCGGCCCTGAAGCTCTGGACACTGGCAATATTGATGATCCGGCCGCCCTTGTCCCACATCAGCCGTGCGGCTTCCTGTGAAAGTTCAAACACGGTCGTGAGCTGAATTTCTATAATTTCCCGCCATTTATCGGATGGAAAATCAACCGCCGGCTGACGGTGGGTCGTTCCGGCGTTATTGACCAGGATATCCAGGCCGCCCAGTTGCCGGGCGGTCTCGCGGATGAGCTTCCGCCGGTCGTCAGCGCCGGACAAATCAGCGCGCTGGACAATCAATTTTCCGCCGTTTTCAATGGCTGTTTTCGCGGCCGCCGGGGCTTTGCCTTCGCGGCAGATAATGGCCACGTCGGCTCCGGCTTCCAGCAGGGCGTGGACAAATGCCTGGCCCAAGCCGCGATTCCCGCCCGTTACCACGGCGCGTTTGCCTTTAAGATCAAACTGTCCGAAAATCGGTTTCATTGCATCAATTTCTCCATTCGATCAGTTGAAAACCAGTTCGGCTCGGCACAGCCTTGCCCTCCAAGTTGGATTTATAGATCATTTTTACCGTCTATGGAGGGCGAACCCCGCAAAATGCCGGGCAAGCCTGCGGTTTACCACGCTTTCAGCGTGGTGAGCCGGGGGTTTCAGCAGAATTTCCAATCGCTTTTTGCCGGCAACATGACTTTCATCAATTTTGCCTTTCAATGTTTTGCCGTAAATTTCCAGCTGTAAAATACCAGTATAGCCGATATCGCGGAGTGCATCAAGCATGGCGGCGAAGTCAACCTTCCCGTCGCCCAGGGCGCGGTGATGCATTGTCCGGCCGTCCGCGTCGCATACCTGGATCTGTTTTAAAGTCCGGCCGGCCCGCCGGATCGTTGTCGCCAAATCCTCATTGCAATAAACCACGTGCATGACATCCAGTTCACAGCCGAAATCGTCGTCTTTGATGTCGTCGGCCAGGCGCAGGAATGCGTCCAGATTACCGACGACCGTGTTGGCGCGGGGCTCAAAGGCCAGGATCATTCCGGCCCGCTTGGCAATTCCAAAACAGCGTTTAATGTTGTCCGCATATTGCCGCCAGTAACGTTTCCACGACAATCCTTCCCGCCAGGCGACCTCGGCGGGCGGTGAATTGAAATATTCCGGCCGATAAGTTTTGATCAATTCCGGCGGCCAGTCGCCCGCCAGGGTGAGCATGGGAATGCCCAGCTCTTTGGCCGTTTCCACCGCGAATTTTACCAGTTTAACTCCGCGGCGATTGGCGGCCGGGTCAAGCGCGGCCAAATCCTTGCCGGCGGCGAAACAATTGAAATCCGAATATTTGACGTTTGCTTTTAAGGCCGTATCCGCCCATTCCTTCCTTTTTTGCGGAACGAACATGGCGGCCTGGCCCGGAACCAGTATTTCAATCTGGTATAAATTGATGCCGAGCTTTCCGATCCTGGCAACGCAGTCCAGATAATCCTTGAGCATCCCCTTGGTGCCGAAATACGCGAAAGAATAGCCCGCCGATGCGCCGATGGGGAAAATCGTTTTTGCCGAATATTTTTTCATTGATTAATCTTTCCTTTGAGTCAGTTGCAAAAGTCCTTGGAGAAGACGGCCACGATCCATTCGACAAGCTCAGGACAGGTGAAACGTGGCCCTCCACCGCCTCGGGAAACAACCTATTATCGGAAGTGGAGGGACGCGCTCCCTGGCCGGCCCGAGTCCGGTTCGGGCACAGGCGGGCAGGCCGTCGCGTCCGCTGGACTTTTGCAATTAGCTCCTTTATATTGTGTTTTGAAAAAATGCTGTTAATTTGCCTCCAATATAGCCGGTTGCATTAATTTTGTCTTTGTTCTGAAACGGCGCGGATTTGTCCTTTTCCGGCTTTCAGATTTTCAGGAATGCTTGATTATAACCGGCTGGGCATGCGGCGATAATTGGCGGGGGTTGTTCCGATGACGTGTTTGAATGCCTTGGTAAAGGAATGCACGGTTGCATAGCCAAACTCTTCCGCGAGGACCTTGATGGGGTAATCTGGCTCTAAAATCAACTTGGCGGCAATGGACTTGAATTTATATTTCAACAGAAAGTATTTTGGCGAACAACCCATGACGCGCCGGAAACATCTGGTAAAATAGTCCGTTGAAAGATGGCATTCTGACGCCATCCGGGATACCGTCCAGCCGGTCTGCGGCCCGGATTGGATCGCCAGGCAGAGACGCAGTAACTCGCGGTGAAACGCATCGGGACAATCCGGATGCGGCCCGGGTTTTGAGTTTTTTGTCAAGGCCTGTGCAAAGCACAGGTTTGCCAGGGCCAGCACTTGCTGGCGCGCAAACATTCCCGATTTTGAATTTTGCCCGACATGTTCAACCAGCTTGAGCAGGACGGGGGGGAGCCTGATTTTTTGGAAGGCGTCCGGCAGCAGCCGGCAGTGGAACGGGAATATTTCGGCTTTGATGGTGCAGTTTAAAAAGCCCCGGCGTGAATGGTAACCGTGGCCGGTGAGCGGCGGGAAAAAAAGCCCGTCGCCGGTCTTCGCCGTCAGGCGCTGTCCGCCTTCCAGCTCCACCGATACGTCGCCCCCCCGGACGACGTCAAACTGGTAAAAAGGATGGGCATGACCCGGCCACTCAAACCGCGCCGCGAGTTTCTCAAAATCAAACTTTACAATTTCAGCGACTAATGGCGGTTCAACGATGGACATGGCAGCCAGTATAGTTTGTCCGGCATATTTCTCAATGCATTAATTGCATTGACTTGGGCCGGGCTTTGTCTACCATCTTCTCCCTGTAGCAGGTCATCAGGCAGTTTTTTTATCATTCACCTTGTCGGTGAAAAAAGAAAACTTCCGGTGACAAAAAACAGGAGGTCAGATGAAACGTTTGATGACAGGAATGACAGCGTGTGCGCTCGGCATCGCGGCTTATGCGGTCTGTAGCGCCCAGGATGCGGCGGCGCCCAAGGCCGATGAACAGAAGTCCATTTTGCAGAAAATGGACGCCAATAACGACGGACAGGTTTCCCAGGTTGAGCTTATAGCCTGCCGCGAAACATGGTTCAAGGAAATGGACAAGGATAACGACGGCAAACTGAGCGCCGATGAAATTAATGCCGGCGCGGACAAAGACTTTGCCGCCATGGATGCGAACAAAGACGGCACAATTGTCCTGGAAGAGTATGTTATTTATTTTGCCGGCAAAGATGCTCCCAAGGATCAGCCCGCCGGCGCCGCCGGGGATAAGCAGGACGCCAACGGCGACGGTTCAATAACCGTCGGCGAAATCGTGGTCTATCGTATTGCCAAATTCAAAGATGTGGACGCCAACGGCGACGGCAAGGTGACGGCCGATGAATTGAAGGCCTACCGGGCCAAGTGGTCCTCAACATTGGATGCGGATAAATGCGGCGCCTTGACCAAGGATGATTTCATGTCCAGCTGCACGCCAAAAGCGTGTGCTGACAAGAAAGCGGAAGACAAACCCGCCGACAAACCAGCGGAAAAAGCGGCTGACAAGCCGGCGGAAGCGCCTGTCGCTCAGTAAGCACTTTTTTTAATTTGTTTGATAAAAGACCCGCCGCAACAACGGCGGGGGTTTTTTTTTTTTTAAAAAAAGGGGGGGCAAAGATATGATTTATATTTATTCGCACGGTTGCCGGTGGGGCCGGAAAAGGAACGCATTTAATTAAAAAAAAAATAGTGGCCGCCCGGGGTGGGTG
>Ga0074199_1000286_pt1 | contig 93404 bp, 93 predicted proteins | sample EPASupsiteSAE347_FD_64528 | JGI IMG/M metagenome (GOLD analysis project Ga0074199, IMG submission 64528) | Bioremediated contaminated groundwater from EPA Superfund site, New Mexico - Sample SAE3-47 | ecosystem: Environmental > Aquatic > Deep subsurface > Groundwater > Contaminated ...
GGCCTCCTATTTCTACACCCGTGACATTGGCCGGGTCTGGCGAGTGGCAGAGGCGCTGGAGTACGGCATGGTGGGGATCAACACCGGCCTGGTCTCCACCGAGATCGCCCCCTTTGGCGGGGTAAAGGAGTCAGGTATCGGCCGTGAAGGTTCCAGGTACGGCATCGAGGAGTTCTGCGAAATAAAGTACCTCTGTATGGGCGGGATAGAGTGAGGGATTGACATGAAAACCTGTATGAGTCCTGTTTTATGGGTGCAGTTGCCGCAGAACCAGCAACGGCTGAGCGGTGGCAGCTGGCAGGAACGTTGTTATCCATTTCGCGGGGTGCTCGCTGAAAAGCGGGCAGAAAGTGCTGTAGAACGACTAAGAATGATTGATGACTGTTGGTTGGCTCTGCAGGAGTTTGAGCAGAAATTTGAATGTCAGGCAGGTAGATCAAAGGGAGAAATAGTATGAGGGTAGCAATACCAGTAGCAGCGGGAAAACTGGCAGCCCATTTTGGCCATTGTGAAACATTTGCTCTACTTGACATTGAGCTGCAACAGCGTCAGTTGTCCGGCCGTCAGGATGTAGCAGCCCCACCCCATGAGCCGGGTCTTTTGCCCGGTTGGCTGGCTGAACAGGGGGTTGAGATGATTATTGCAGGTGGCATGGGCCAACGTGCTCAGGATCTATTTGTGAAAAGTGGCATTACGGTCTATGTTGGTGCCCCGGCAGTTGAGCCAGAACTGCTGGTGCAGAATTTTATGGCCGGTTCCCTCTCTCTGGGCTCCAATTGCTGTGATCATTAACCACTACTGAACAGGGGCCACCCATGGATGCGGTAAAAAAACTGTTGGTAATTGACGATGAGCCTGCCATTCGCGAAGGGGTTCGCAGGATTTTGGAATCAGAATCGTTCCAGGTGGAGACCTTTGCCAATGGCCATGCTGCCCTGGAACGGATCAAACAGGAACCGTTTGATCTGGTGGTCACTGACCTGAAGATGCCCGGTATCAGCGGCATGGAGGTTCTGAAGGCGATCAAGGAGATCCAGCCGGATCTGCCGGTAATTTTTATTACCGGCTACTCATCGGTGGACAGTGCGGTAGAGGTGATGAAGCTGGGGGCGGTGGATTATATTGCCAAGCCGTTTACCCCGGAAGAGATGCTGAGTACCATCAGGCTGGCACTTGAACAGCGGGTTGTTGATCTTGGCGATCTGTACCTGCTGAAAGAGTTGCGGGATGGTGAAGGATTTGATCGTTTTGTGGGGAAGAGCCACGAGATGGTCAAGGTCTATCGTCGGATCATGCAGGTTGCCCCCACTGACAGTACGGTGTTGATTACCGGTGAATCCGGTACCGGTAAAGAACTGGTGGCCCGTGCCATCCATAAGCACAGTCAGCGCCGGGATCACCCCTTTGTGGCGGTGGATTGCACCTCGCTGGTTGAAAGCCTGCTTGAGTCAGAACTGTTTGGTCACGTCAAGGGTTCCTTTACCGGGGCGATGCATACCAAAACCGGCCTGTTCAAAGTGGCAGAGGGCGGCACCCTGTTTCTGGATGAGGTATCCAACCTGAGTCTGACCACCCAGGCCAAGCTGCTGCGGGTGCTGCAGGAACGGGAGGTAACCCCGATCGGCGGCACCCAGCCAACCCCGATCAACATCAGGCTGGTGGCAGCCACCAACCGGAGCCTGCGTGAGATGGTGGCTGAAGGCACCTTTCGGGAAGACCTGTTCTTCCGGTTAAATATCATTCCAATGGATCTGCCGCCGCTACGGGATCGTATCGGTGACATACCGCTCTTGGTTGGGCATACAGTACGCACAGTGGCCGAAGAAGTGGGCAAGGATATCAAGGGGGTGACTGCCGGGGCGATGCAGGTACTGCAGAGTTACAGCTTCCCCGGCAATGTCCGTGAGCTTGAAAATATCATTGAACGGGCCGTGGTGCTGGCAGAAGACAGCCTGATTACCCCCGATGATCTGGAGTTGAACCATGCCGCAAGCCCGGCCATCATGCTGGATTACACCGCTGTGCCGCTGAGTGTTGAAGAGCTGAAAGAGACCAAACGTCATCTGCGGGAACAGGCGGTGGAAGATATTGAAAAGGCCTTTGTGGTGAACGCCCTGCAACGTAACCGTGGCAATATCACCCGCGCTGCCGAAGAGACCGGCATGCTGCGTCCAAACTTCCAGGCCATGATGAAGAAACTTGGCATATCGGCCAGGGATTATGTTGAGGCCTGAGCAACTGTTGAGACGACTACTGCCACGTAGATTTTCGCTGATTCAGAAACTGACCATCCTGACCGGTACCGTGGTGGTACTGTTCATGACCCTGTTCGCCTGGGTCAATATCAATAACCTGCAAAAACTGCTGGTTAATAATACCATTCGGGATCTTGATAACCTGGCATCCACCATCATCAGGATGACCCACCATCAGATGCTGGTGGATAATCGTGTCGTCGTTTACCAGATGATCAATGAAGTGGCCAATCGTCCTGGGATTGAGCGGATCAGGATGATCAACCGTAACGGGGTGATTGTTCATTCAACCGCCACGGATGAAATTGGACAGCTGTTGGACCAGAAAGCAGCACACTGTAACCTCTGCCACAAACCGGGACAGACGCTGATCCGACCGCCGCTGCTTGAGCGCAGCCGTTTCTTTACCCTGCCAAACGGCAAGCAGGTCATGGGGCTTGCCAAGTCAGTGCAAAACGAACAGAGCTGCTCTACAGCAGCCTGCCATGCCCATGCCGGTTCCACCAAGGTGCTGGGGGTGGTTGACATTATTGTCTCGCTGGATGTTCTTAAGGCTGATCTTGCCTCCTACCGCAACCGGATCATCCTCTTGACCGTGCTGCTGATCATCCTGTTGGGGGCGTCGCTTACCTTTTTTACCCTGCATCTGGTTAATCGCCCGGTCAATGAACTGCTTCGACACACTGCCAGGCTGGCCCAGGGACAACTGGATTGTGAAATGACACCCACCTCCAATGACGAACTGGGGGAGTTGATGCGTGCCTTCCAACTGATGACCAGCAATCTTCGGCAGGCTCGTAATGATCTGGAGGAATGGGGTCGCACCCTTGAAGAAAAGGTGCGGGATCGCTCTGAACAGCTGCAGCGGATGCAGATGCAGCTGGTGCATACTGAAAAACTGGCATCATTGGGAGAGCTGGTGGCCGGTATTGCCCATGAGATCAATAACCCGCTGTCCGGTATCCTGATCTTCAGCTCGTTGGCTGCCAAGGATAAGCGGCTTGATCCGGCGTTAAAAGGCGATCTTGAGACCATCAGCAGCGAGGCGCAGCGTTGTGCCGGGATCGTCAAGGGATTGCTTGAGTTTGCCCGGGATTATCAACCTAAAATGACGGTCTGTGAGATTAATCAGGTGGTCCTGGATTCCCTGAGGTTGGTTGAATGTCAGTCGGTTTTTCAAAATGTTGCCATCCTGCGGCAACTGGATAGCGATCTGCCGCAGATCATGGCTGATCAGAACCAGCTCAAACAGGTCTTTATCAATATCTTTATCAATGCCGGGCAGGCCATGCAGGATCTGAAGCGCGGGGAACTGAAGATCATAACCACCAGAGCAGGTGATCCGGCAGGCGGCGTTATAATACGAATTTCTGATTCAGGCTACGGCGTGCCGGAAGAACAGCTGGGAAAGCTGTTTGATCCCTTCTTTACCACCAAGGGGACCGGTGGTACCGGGCTGGGGCTGTCGGTCTCCTACGGCATCATTCAGGCCCATGGCGGCACCATTACCGCAGAAAGCAGCATTGGTGTTGGCACAACCTTCAGTATCAGCCTGCCCCCCTGTACTGACAGTAACCAGACAGATCCGGGGGTTTAATCAAAACAAGCAGCAACTGCATAGCTGCCGCATACAACTACGAATGAGTGCATATAATTTATATCACCAGTAATTTAAGAATGTTAGCTGGTATTTGGCATACAGTTTCAATCTGCTGCTGCATAGCTAAAACATACAGCAAGGGCCCCTGCAAACTCGCAAACAATCACCGTCTCATGAATTAAATTGTCCAATTACAGCTAGTTACATTTTTATTTTCAATATTTTCATGTTTGGCATCCTCTGTGCTCTATACAGATCATCGTTTATCGATCATACGCAGCACCCTGGGAGGATGCCATGAAAACGAAAATTGCCAACCTTTTGATTCCGATGCTCGGCGGCAGCGCAACTTCAGCTTTTGCCTCAGATGGCGCACTACAAGATGGTGGTGGACCACTGATCTGGTTCTTTATTGGTTTTGGGGTACTGGTACTGATGGTACAGGCTGTTCCAGCCCTGGTACTGCTCTATTCAATGGTCAAGGCCGTCTTTAGTCCGTCTGAGAATAGCACCACAGCCACCGTTACAGGCCACAAATAAGCTGAAACATACAAAACTACCTGTCATCAAGGAGAATGTAGCCATGAAATCTGTTCGTACGATCCTTACCACTATTGCACTGTCTGTCCTTGGCATGAGTAGCGCCTTTGCTTCTGCAGATCACGCCAACCATGTTGATACCAGCCTGACCTATAACAGCGGTATCCTGGTCCTGGCCTTTGCCGGATTCCTTGCCCTGGTGGTTGTTGTGCAGACCATTCCGGCGGTCATCAGTCTCTACAACATGATCAAAAAGACTGCGGAAGAGAGCAGACAGCAGCAGGCTGTACGGGCCAATGCACGGGACTAGTACGCATGGCGATGGGGGCGGGCCTTTGGCTCGCCCCGCTGTCTCTGATGATCAGCCTGCAGATGAGACTATTGTTTGCTCATTGCCCAATCAGTCTGATCCTGTTGCCTTCAGGCAGGCAATGGACCTGATCCGCAGGCGTAGAAAATACTTCTTTGCCACCATCATCCTGTATATGCCGTTGATGTGGGTAGCCAACAAGATCTCTCCCACGTTCCGTAGCATGGCCATCACCTTTGGTATCTGGGTGGTGGTACTGTTTATTACGGCTCTGTATTCTGCCCTTGCACGCTGTCCACGCTGCGGTCATTACTTTCATATGAACGGCATGTCGCTGTTGTATCTGCGGCGTTGCCTGCACTGTCAAAACCATATAAACGCTTCATAGGAGAATACTATGTTTGGATTTGGAATGCCGGAACTGGTGGTTATACTGGGGATTGTGGTGGTGGTTTTTGGAGCAGGGAAACTGCCGGAAATCGGTGCTGCCATGGGTAAGAGTATCAAGAATTTCAAAAGTGCTACAGAAGGAAATGAAGTAGAGCTACTGCCTAAGAAAGATCTGTAGCCTCCTTTTTTACGTAAACTGCAGGCTGGTACAGTCAAAAACTGTGTCAGCCTGTTTATTTATCCAGACCCATCCTGCGCTCAAGTAGTGCCAATGCCTCTTCCTCTTCCCTGATCTGAGCCATGCTTAACGACCAGATATGGTAGCTTTCAAGGCTTAAGATCGTCATGCCGGTGGCCAGCACGGCCCAGAAGTTCTCCGGCAACACTCCTGAAAAAAAGTAGAAGGCATAAAAGCAGATCAGGTAGCCGATATGGCTAAATGAAACCATCTTTGGGGAGCCGTTAGTGATCCTACCCAGCACCAGCAGGATGGCAGAAAAGGCATAGACCACCAGCAGGGCGCTGATCATGTTGCTTGAAGGCGGGGTACCCAGCATCTTTTTTACTGCAGGGGTAAGAGGGGGGAAGATCTGGTCGCTGAGCATGGCCGGAATACTGGTGCAGGCAAAAGCAGCTATGGCCCACAGCCCTTGGTGGGAGCGGGTACGCAACCTGCGAATTGATTCCAGCAGGGCGGCGCGCTGCGTTTCCTGGGACAGCGCACTGCCGGATTCCTGATTGGACATGGGACGAGACCTTCTCCGGTTACCGCATGATACCGCTCTCTGAATCCCAACCAGCTGACGGGCCGCTAGCCGTTTTCGGTATCATCCTTTTCTTTGCTGCAATTACGGCAGCGTGCAAGAGCTTCACGGGTGTCATTCAGACGTGCGACAATTCTTTGATAATTACGGGCCAGAATAGACAGTTCACCATATCCTGATTCCAGTTGTTGTTCAAAGTCACACGTTTTTTCATCACTGGTTATAGCAAGCAGCTTCTTCAAGGGGACAAAGAATGAGCGGTTCAACAGGGCAGCAACACCGCCCACGGTTAGAACCAAAGTCATAAGTGTAAACACTATCATACGGTAGCGCATTAACGCGAGTGAATTTTGAAGTGGTCCTTGGTCAAGCCCGATATCAAGCATCCCGAGGACTTTTTGTGTAGGAGAGTGGTAGTGGCACGAGCTGGTTGAGCAGGAAGGTTCATTGTAGATCGGTTGAGTCATGGCTAATACCTCAACGCCGCGCTCATTTTTAAATCGTCTGGTCTGCTTTACCGCAGCCAGTTGTTCAGCCGGTTTTTCTCCACTGTGGCAACCGCTGCAGCCTTCAACCTTCTTGTTAACCTGTTGGCCTATTTCTGTCTGGTTACGTGAAAAGGTGATGAAGCCATCATGGTTGAATACCCGCAGATGTTCAACTCCCTGATGCTGGCCGATGTTGGCAATGATGCTGCCCAGATGCTGGCGGTCATTATGCAGCATGGCATAGCGGGTGGAGAGCACAACGGTGTTGGCGATATTTCGCCCCCCTTGCGCTGCATCGTCAATCAGATCCTGCTTCATGATTGAGTAGAGACTTAAGCAGCAGATGGCCACAAAGCCGGTAACGGCAAGACCAACCGGAATGATTGTTCGGGTAGCGATACTCTGGAACATTGGGCACCTCCGCAGATAGCGCCTTACGTTAAAACGATAAATTTAAAAAGGGCCGACAGAGGGGTGCGCCTCCCCCTGTCGGCCATAACATTTCAGGAGCTCTTATGGCACTTCAGGCAGTCACCTTTGACTGAGAAGGCCGATTTCCCGTCGTGGCAGGCGCCACAGGATGCGCCGTTTTCCATCTGTTGCATGGTGGTGCGTTTACCATTGCCGTAGGGGTACAATTTGGTATGGCAGTCATTGCACTGATACGCAGCGGTGTGGAACTCATGGCTGAAGTGGCCGATGACCGTGCCCTTTTTATTTTTAAAGGTCATTTTGGACGGCAGTTTGAACCCGGTGTGGCACTTGGCGCAGTCGCCCTTAACCGAGAAGGCAATCTTGCCATCATGACATGCTCCACATGATTGTCCTTTTTCCATATCAGCCATACTGACCCGTTTGTTTTTCTTCATGTCCGGCTTGACAATGGTGGTGTGGCAGTCCTTGCAACTGTAAGCCGATGTATGGAAGGCGTGGCTGAAGGTTGCCTTGGGCACCGGTGCTGTTTTGTAGGTCAGCTCCGGGCTCTTGTGGCATTTACTGCATTTGTCGACACCAAATGCCTTTTTGCCGTTGTGGCAGAAACCGCAGGACTTGCCTTTTTCCATCTCGGCCATACTGACCGTGGGGTTTTTGCCGGTCTTGTACAGCTTGGTGTGGCAGGTGGCACAATCTTTGACCTTGGTCAGGTGCTTGTTGTGGCTGAAATGGGTAGGCCCGGTTTCTTTGACCTGATAGACAATCTCTTTCACCTGATGGCATTTGCTGCACTCATGGGCATCAAAGGCCTGCTTGCCGTTGTGGCAGGCGCCGCAGGATTGCCCCTTGTACATATCAGCCATGGTGTAATGCTTTTTGCTCTTGTTGCCGGTGTGACAGGTGGCACAGCTAAAGGCGGCATTGCCACGGGCGGATTTCTTTGCAAGGTGCTTGGTATGGCTGAAGACAACCTTACCAGCCTCTTTGGTGTCGTAATTGATCTCTTTTAACTCTATCGCACCGGCCTGGGAGGCGATCAGGCCGACCAGTCCTGCCAGTGCGAGTGTTAGGGCACGTTTCATAACGATCTCCTGAATCCTTCCGCCTGCACTTTGTCAGGCGGAAGAATGGTCGGTTGTATTACTTGCTGCTTGCTACTTCTGCCTCGGCAATGGCTACCGGCGTGGGTTCAAGTACTGCATAGTCACTGTAACGGGTCTTCCATTTGAACAGGATCGGCCAGCGATACAGGATTGCGCGGTAGGTGACGATGTAGAGCGAGTAGACCGTAACGGTGATGATGATCTCGCGGATTGGCGGAATATGGATATGGCCGTTCTGCCAGTTAAAGGTAAACATATAGACATTCAGACGGTTCAGCACGACACCGATAATGGTTGTCCATGCACCCATCCGGATCAGAGTTACACTATTGTTTCTAATGCCTGCAGTCAGCAGTATCAATGAAAGGATTACGCCAAAGCCGATTTCAACCATCCACCAGGCCCCCCAGCCGGTTCCCAGGTAGGCCCATTTGTTGTCATGGGCAATACCGATCAGACGGATGGTCAGGTAGGTGATCAGGCCCATTGAAGCGCCTTTTGCCAGGGCGATCTGCAGCTTGCTTAAGCTGTTTTTGTAAATGTCGTCGCAGCGCCAGCCCATGGTTTTAAGTGCTATGGTACTGACCACGATCACCATGCAAAGACCGCCAGGCAGGGATGATACAAAGAAGTAGAGCCACTGGAATGATGCTGAATACCAGAGCGGATGCACTTTACCCGGTGCATAGGTGGAGAGTGCGCCCAAAGCTCCCTGGTGCAGGGTTGAGAGGATGATACCGGCAACTGCCAGCCCCAGTGCCATCTTTTTGATAAAGGTCTTGCCTGCCGGCCAGCCCATCCATTCAAAGAAGGCGGTTGAGGTCTCGGCAGCCTGTACTGACAGGTAGGTGGCAACGTGCCATGCCACCAGGAACAGTACCGCTTCAGGGCCCCAGGAGACAACCATCGGGTAGGGCAGACGCCAGGGTTGGCCAAGGTCAACCATCAGGAAGACAACGGCAAAGAAGTAACCAAGAATACCGTTCAGGATGCCCAGGCGCTCAATCGGTTCAAAGTCATGCCGTCCAAATACCTCAACCGCAGAGCCCAGCTGAAAACCTGATGACGAGAGCGGCACCATGCCGAACAGACCAAAGGCCAGAAACAGACCCCAGGCGTTGTCGTACGGGTCACCAACGGCCCAGGAGAGGCCGAAGATATAGCGGCCGATCAGCACCGGGAAGCCGATCAGGAAGATCACGGCAAAGATCCAGTTCAGCGGGTTACTCATGGCCTGAGACAGATACTGCTGCGGGGTCAGGCCAAGGAAGATCTTTTCCATCAGGGTCCAGGGACGACCTTTATCATCATCCTTACGCAGACTGTTGATGATCTGCGTGTTGGGATTACGTGTCAGAAACTGTTTCATTGGTGATCTCCCTCCTCATGGTCATGGTGGCCATCCTTGTTCTTGGTAGCCAGCAGATGTACGCCGGTGAACAGGGCCGGCCAGATGGAAAGTACCATCGGTACAAATCCCAAGAAGTCTTTGACGTTGGAGATGATCGGCTCGTTCTGGATATGGCCGTCAAAACCGACCTTGTCGAAATCAACACTGCTTAAGTACATCCAGCTGGTGCCACCAACGGCCTTTTCACCATATAGTTTGTCCACATATTTGGCCGGGTTGGCCTGAATCCGGTCATGTCCCAGTTTGACCAAGTCTGCCCTACGGCCAAAGGTCATAACCTGCTGTGGGCAGATATCGACACATGCGGGAGGCTTGCCGTCTTTCAGGCGAGTGTCGTAGCAGAAGATACATTTCTTAACCAACGGGTTAAGCGGGCTTGAGTAGCTGTAAGCCGGTATGTTGAAGGGGCAGGCGATCATACAGTTACGGCAGCCGACACAGACACTGGCGTTGTAGATAACTGCACCTTCCTTGGTTTTGGTGTAGGCGTTGACAAAGCAGGAGCTGAGGCAGGCCGGCTCTGTACAGTGGTTGCACTGAATCTTACGGTACAGGGTATCCTTATCGGCAACTTTGTACTCGTTGACAATGGTATAGGCCTTTTCTGTTGTACGACGCTTATCCTTGAATACTGACATGTCATCAAATGCCAGATCCGGCTCCGGCAGCTTTTGTTCAGCATTACAGGCAGCCTCACAACTACGGCAGCCTACACAACGGGTCAGGTCAACCAGCACCCCCATAGCATCCGGGTATCCTTCAAATGAACCGGCAGCCATCGCCTTGCCGCTGGCAACGCTCACGGTCGCAGCGGTTACACCGCAGGCCAGACACCCTTTCAGAAAATCTCGACGTTCAATCATGGTACACGTTCTCCTTCCCGTGGATATCGGTTCAGTGGTGTGCTGTCTTTGGCTTGGCAGGCGCCTTGGGGGCGTATTTGCCGGACTTGAAGATGGCATCGCCGCCATCATTGCGCTTGTGGCAGTCCTGACAGCCAGTAGGGCCGTTCATCTTCTGGTGGCAACCCAGGCAGCTGATATGGTAGGCAGCCTTCAGACCAGGTTTGTCGCGGTGGTAAATCGGCGGTTGCTGATCACGCTGCTGCTTGAGTGCTTCAGGGGTAAACGGCGCAGCAGTATGGCAGCCCTTACAGCTGACGGTTGCCTGTGCACCGCTGTTCTTGTGGCAGCGGGCGCAGTTGGGATCAGTTACCTGGGCACCGGTGGTGTGGTGGTGACAGAGGCCGCAGTCTTTCAGCTTGTTGATATGTGCCGCGTGATTAAAGCTGACCGGTGCGTAGTACTTCTGAATCGCACCGATGCTGACCTTGTCCGGGATACCGGCGCCAAAGCAGACGTTGGACACCAGCATCATCAGGATGCCTGTTACTCCCAGGATCATCTTTTGTTTTACTGCATGCATAGCCCTCTCCTTGTAAAAGATGGCCGGTATCTATCACTGCAGATACCGGTAGTTAGTGCAGAAACTGATGCTCCTAGTGGGCTGCTTCCTGTGTACTGTTCTTGCCACTCATCATGTAGCGGTAGAACATCGGAAAGCCGACAAAGAATGCGACGCAGATCAGGTATTCAACCGTTTTGATGTACTGGTAAAAATCCACCAGCGTGTAAACCGACTTGACATGTCCAATTGCACTGAATAACTCCGTCATGATCCATCCTCCTTTTATCTGTGCCGACCAATGACCGGCTGTATTTGCTCTTTTAACTGTCCGGCGTTATGAGTTCTTCATATTCTCAAAAGCGCAGGCCACGGCCTGCCGCAGCTCTTCACGGTCTGCCGGATCAATCGGCTTCAGGGAGTGGTAAAAGATCCCTTCCTTGCGCATCTTGCGGATGACCGGTAGTGATGTTTCATCCGAAACCAGTATGATGGTCAGATCTCGACTGCACTTTTTCAGCAGCGGGATCAGCTCAGCTGCTGCCAGTTCATCAAATTCACTGCTTAACAACACCACCTGAGCTGATTTTTTTAAAATACCGTGCAGTACATTGGCGGCCGAGGTGGTCACCATCACGTTGTAGCCAGCCTCAATACAGAGGTCGGCCAGCACCTTGCGAGATTCAACGTTTTCATCTGCTATCAGAACACCTTGCATAGCGGTTACCTCTGTTTCCTGGAAAAAGCCTACTTGTTGCCTTTTCCCTTGAACGGAGAGAAGGAGGCCTCAGCCGGATTGCTGGAAAACAGCCCTTTCATCATCGATGCAAACATCACAACGGCAGGTGCGGTCTGGAACAGCACAACCATTACGCCAAAGCCGATGAAGAACCAGACCAGCATGCCGTTGCCGGCCTGCTCTGCACCGCTTGCCGCAGCAGATGCGGCAGTTGCACTTCCAGCAATTATCGGAAGCAGTACTTTCAAGACTTTTTTCATGTTCGCTCTCCGGGAGTCTCTCAAGAATCATTAAAATGCATTTAATATAGAGCACGCATCGTGCCAGTCTTGAATTGAGCAGAAAGTTAGCCACTAACCTGCCGGTATAGCAGGATAATTAATGTCGTCTTATATATCCAAAACATAGTTTTGATTTGTGTATACTGTATACATCACTGATACATCAAGGTAGGTACAGGGCGGTTATTTGCTCATGCTGTTAATTTAAGTACATGATATTACTGTTAAATATTAAGGTGTATGGATTTTTTATACGAAGGATGGGGTGTATGAAACAGGTGATGGCTCAAACAGGCTGCTGAATATGAAAAAGCCTCCCCCCGGAAATCAGGGAGAGGCTTGATAGCGAAAGACCGCTGGCAGATTTTACTGTCGGACAGCAACGACCTTTTTCAGGGAAATCATATCCACCACTGGCAAGACCGGTATCTGTGTGACACCATAATCCCGGGCCAGGTTAATATCATCAGGTACTGCCTTAAGCAGCTTCTCAGCCACCTGCTGGTCTGCCTGACGATAGCGCAGCTTAACCTCAATTGTTACCTGCTTGGTTCCCCCGGGCACTTGCACGCCAAACCAGGCATCTTTAAATCCTTTGGGCGGAATGGTTTCGTGACTTGAAAAGGCTGTGACCACCCAGGGATCTATAGCAAAGTGCATGTCGCTACCCATGCCGTCAGAATTGAATTTACGTACATTTGACGGCAGCGACCCGTCTTTGTTCAGACTGCCACTTGCTATGATTACCTTGCCTTTCTCATCGGTTGCACGGACTTCAAGCCACATCTGGCGGACATTGGTCAGTGATGTCGGTAGATTGTGTCCGGCACGGATATTCTTGACTCGCACCTTTACCTCTGCCAGTCGCCCGTTACGATAATCTGGAGTTATTTCAAGTTCTGCTGCCTTCTGAAGGCGCTTGACCGCCATCTCATACTGCTTCATCAAGCGCTCAGCCTGCTGCTTGTTACCAGATTTTTTAACCGCCTCAGCAGACAGGAAGTAAAGTAGGTAGTTAGCTCCGTTAAAGTAGTGACGATATTCTTTGCGCTGGGGCTTGGTCATACTGTCGGCTGTTTTAACAAACGTGTCGTGGTCGACCATGTGACAGTCCTGGCAATGGATGTCTTTCTGGGCGTAAGGGCTGTGTTTCCACTCAAGGTAGGTTGCCTCCAGAGGGTAGTGCTTATCATAGTGGTACACTTGATGGCAGGAGGCGCACAGATCGGCCTTGACATGGAAATCAGTCTGTTTGCAGTCATGGAAGCCGCCTCCACATTCTTCAGACGGTTTATGGGGGCCACGCTTGACCAGAACCGGGCTGTCCTTGCCATCCTCGCCAGGGCGCAAAACCAGTGAGCCGTTTTCAGGCTCTTTACTGGGGGTTTTGCAGTGATTCAGAGCACTGACTGAGTGACAGACATCGCAGGAAACTCCTGCCTTGGCAACAGGAGACAGCCCCTTGAGACCTGGGCCACTTACCTCACCGGTAACGGTTGCTGCCGGTGTATGGCAGCTGGAGCAGTGGCGTCCAATCGGCGAGCCTACAGCCTTTACCGCTTTATTCATTTCGCCCTGATAGACCGGATCAACAAAGGCCAGGCTATGTAGTGAGCCATGCCATTCTTCATACTGCTGCTGGTGACAGCCTGCGCAGGTTTCTGGCTCAGTGAAGCTGGCTTTTGTCTTCTCATACACCATGAGGGACGGATAAAATTTGAACAGTTCCCGATCAACAGGAAAGACGCTTGAGGAAGACGGGGAAGCGGCAAGTGCCACTGTACAGGCGATGATGAGCATCATGGCAGCTACGCAGATGAGTAGCAGGTGACGTTGCATGAGATATTCCTCCTTTGACAGCTAGTTATGAGCGCAATGTTGCAACGATACGCTGAGGAACCATAAGCAGTCCGAGGGCATCATAAATACTTCGGGCGACAATATCTGCCTGCAGGATGGCGCTGACAGCACTGCCTTCACCCTCCAGAACGGCAATGCCTAGCCGGGCGGCCTTAAGCATGAGCCGGTCATTAGCACCATTACCAATGCAGACCACAGACTCAGCACCTAATGCCTGGACATAGGCTTCCTTCTGCTCTGCTTCATTGCCGCTTGCAATGATATGCAGTGTACAGGGCAATCCATCGGCCTCCTGCGCTACAGTGCCACCACTATCCGCAGTAAGGATATGAATGGTAATCCTGCCAGCCAGGTCAGAAATGGTCTTATCAAGATTGGACATTAATTGGCCATCACGGGCAATGGTGCCGTTATAGTCAAAGACCAGATGTTTCAGCTCAATGGATCCGATGCCGGGAATAGTGATCTGCATGGTTTAATCACCTCATTGGTTTGAAATATGCTTCAGGGTTTCAGAAATATCCTTAACACTGCAGGTTTCACTGAAACAGCCGGTACCGGCATACAGGTCAAAGTTACGTAGTTGGGCGATCAGCTTTCTGAGGCCAGCTTCATGCTCAAGCACGCCGGGCCTTTCGACAAGGGTGAGGATTTCTGAAAGCAGGCTGTCAGGCAGCTCGGCATCCTGATTCTGCTCAGCAGCGACCTGACGCAACTCTTCAAGTACTGTCATGGACTGCCCCTCCGATAAATGATTTCTGAATATATTTTAATGCTGTGCAGTATGCCAAAGTACCCTGCTGCAGTAAAGCAGGAACAGCACGAGGAGGCTGGTATCTGTCAGGCGTCCTCGTGTCTCAGGTCTCTTTAACTGTAATGTCGGTGCGGGTTCTGTCAGCGTCGTCCTTGTCGCTGCAGCATCAGATCAGGCAGAGTGTTGAGAGGATGTGACTTGCGGATTCATCTGCTGCACTGACCACACAGATCCCTGATCTCAACATTGTTTCCTTAATTTCCTGCTCAGGCATATGTGTGCAGACAAGCTGCTTAACATTCAGAGAAATTAGCCATGCTGCCAAAAGAGGCTGTTCGCTGGCATCCCAGACCCCCATGTTGACATTGTTGGTGCTTCCGCTTCTGTCATCGTATTCCAACAAGAAAAAGATCCGCTCAAACCCTTTGCCTTTGTAAGTGAGCGATCCATAGTAAGGTATAGCTGTTTTGATTATGGTCATGAATTGGTTACTTTTGGTTTGCCTTGCAGAAGTGGACAGCTCAGAATGGAATCGTCTACCAGGGTGTCTGTTGAATCAAACACCCTGGTAGGCATTGTTCTGTTCTGCATCAATGTGCTGTTTCCTGTGTGCTGTTCTTGCCACTCATCATGTAGCGGTAGAACATTGGAAAGCCGACAAAGAATGCAACGCAGATCAGATATTCAACGGTCTTGATGTACTGGTAGAAATCAACCAGAGTGTAGACTGACTTGACCTGGCCTATGGTATCAAAAAGTGCTGACATGGTGGTATCCTCCTGTCTGATGGTTACTTGTTGGATGAGGTTGAAGTGGCTTCCTTGTTTTTGACCGCTTCAGCAGCCCCTTTGATCATACCGTACAGGCTGATGATGGCAGGGATGGTCTGGACAACAACCACCAGTGCAAGGAATCCGGCAAAGGCCAGGACCAGGATACCACTGTTATAGGTCAGGCTGGTGTCTACCACATCTCCATGGCCGGAAGAGGCCAGGGCGGTTGTCAGGCTTGCAAGTAGCAGGGTTACGGTGTTGATAATGGTTGCGGTCGGTTTCATGGCATTTCTCCTTTTACGTTAGCAGTAACAACGCTTTGGTTGTTGTAAGGCACAGTTAATAACCTGCTTCAGTTCTTCTCTGTCTTCCGGCAGCACTGGCCGTAACAGATGATAAAAAATCCCTTCATTGCGCATCTTGCGTATCACCGGTAGTGACACCTCGTTTGAAACCAGTATGATGGTCAGGTTTCTACAGCATTTTTTAAAGAGCGGGATCAAATCGGTTGCTGCCAGTTCATCAAAGCTGCTGCCCAATAGAATCACCTGTGCTGTTTTCTTCAAAATCCCCTGGAGTACTCCGGCAGCGCTGGTGGTTACTGTCACACTGTAGCCTGCCTCCACACAGAGATCTGCCATCACTTTACGGGATTCAGGATGCTCCTCAGCAATCAAGATACGGCTCATGGCTGACTCCTTCAGTGTTTGTTGGCGGTTACTTCTTTATCTGAATGGGCAAACAGGCCTTTCAGCATGGAAGCAAACAGGATCATGGCCGGCACCGCTTGCAGCATGATCACCATGACACCAAACCCGATGAATCCCCAGACCAGCAAGCCATTCTCTTCAGCTCCTGCACCTGTTGTGGCTGCAAAGGCAGCTGCTGCACCTGCGCCGATTAATGCTATGATCATTTTGATGATTGTTGCTTTCATGACATCCCCCTTTTGCTGCATCAGTTTCTGCTTGATCTTGTAATAAGCATAGAGAGTGCCAACTTGTGTTTAGTGCGTAATTTGGTGTTTAAGTTGCTTATAATACTTGCTTATTTTTTTATTGTGGAAGATGCCGTGGGAGGGGATAACCAAGGTTGGAGTATTGGATTGCTATGCAGTGAGCTGGAAAAATGAAGTATAAATATTTGCAACATGTTGATAATACATGTGTATATGCTTTGGCTGGTGGGGCGCCTGCTGTATGAAGGAAGTATGCAGGGCGATATGGTTAGCAGAAATACTCTATTCAGGTTGGGAGAGGCTCCTGAATCGGCAGACAGACCGCAATGGTTGTCCCCTGATCTGATGATGAGGCGATGGAAAGAAAGCCGCCATGCTGCTGCATGGTGCCAAAGGCCATTGAAAGCCCCAGGCCGGTGCCTTGCCCCACCTCTTTGGTGGTAAAGAACGGATCAAAGATCTTCTGTCTTACTTCTTCAGGAATGCCAGAGCCCTGATCAGTCACCATTATGCGGGCAAATGGCCCACGGTGGGATGAGTTGTGGAGCCGTAATAGCTCTGGATCTGGAATCAGTACCAGCCTGGTTTCAATCGTAATCATGCCGCCGTTGGGCATGGCATCACGGGCATTGGTCAGCAGGTTGAACAGGACCTGCTGCAACAGGGTGCTGTCAGCCGTAACATGCAGCGGCTCCTCGCAGGGGATAAACTCAAGTTGAATCGTCTTGGGCAGCAGTTTCTGGCCCAGCATCAAGGCATCCGCCAGCATCCGGTTCAGTTCCAGTGGCCGCATCCGCATAAACTGTTTCCGGCTGAATGCCAGCATACTGCGGGTCAGATTTGATCCGCGCTCCACTGCCGTGATCATCTCCTGCAGGCTGGTATATACGGGGTCAGCAGCGTCAAATCGTTCCATTGCCAGCCGGGTGTTGTTAGAGACAATCTGGAGGATGTTGTTGAAGTCATGCGCAATACCACCGGAAAGCTGGCCCACCGCCTCCATCTTCTGGGCCTGACGCAACTGCTCCTCAATCTGCAGCTTCTCTGTAATATCCATGAAACTGCAGACCATGCCCACCGCCTGCTGCCCATCCCGCATCGGCAGTACACTGTAGGAAACCGGGAAAGAACTGCCATCCCTGCGCCAGAACAGTTCATTCTCAATCACGTTGACCACGCCGGTTTCACTCATCCGGTGGGCCGTACACTCCTCTGCCGGATAGTGACTGCCGTCTGACCTGGTATGGTGCATCAGGTTGTGCATTTGCTGCCCCAACAGCTGTTCCGGGGTGTCAAATCCCAGCATCCGGGCACAGGCCTTGTTGGCCATGGTGCAGCAACCGTAATGATCAGTGCCGTAAATCCCCTCCTGGGTTGAATCCAGCAATAGCTGAATCTTGTACAGATGTTCCTGCTGGCTGGCATCACTGACAAGCTGCTGCTTGCGCTTGATGGCAAAAAGCAGGCAGACAGCGCTCATGGCTACAAAGAGAAGCAGTCCGACCGGCACCAGAGAGCCAAGCAGATGCGCATGCAATTGACCTAAAAACTGATCATCAGACCGAACTCCGATCTGCGTCAGGAAGGTCTTGTGGGCATGCTCATCCACTTCAAAGAGAAACAGCATGCTGCTGATATAAACCAACGAAGCCGGGATAAAGCGGTTTAGAAACAATCTGGTCAATGAGGGAAGTGCTTTCATGCAGACCTCGGTGAAAAAAGAAAAACCCGGTATCGTCTGGGTACGGTACCGGGTAATTAATAAGGGGTCCAATTAGCTAATTTAGATGTCCCTGTATTCTTTTTGGAGCGGGAAACGAGATTCGAACTCGCGACTTCAACCTTGGCAAGGTTGCACTCTACCACTGAGTTATTCCCGCGCGGTGAGAAAAGTTATTTAGCAAATGTCGGGATGAGAGTCAATATTTTTTTGTGGTATTTCTCGCAGCACATGAAAAAAGTTGCCAATATCCGGTTGTTGTTATTTTGATGCGCCAAAGAAATTAAGGATTGCATCATCCAGACTGACGGCATCTTGTTTCTTTGCCGGAGCTTCGGCTGCTTTGGGCAGTTCTGCGGCGTTGGGAGCTGTTGTCTGTACCGTTTCCTGGAAGAGTAGATCCACGCCACTGGTGGCCACTGCGGTAGTTGCTACAGGAGGGGCGGGTGGTGGTGGCGGTGGAGCGGAATACGTGGAGCTTTCTTGTTTTGGCTCCAGAGGCTTTGCCTCTGTTTGCTGGGTGGTGCCAAATGCCTTGTCATCAAATTCACCGCTTTTCAGGCGGCGTAGCATCTCTTTGTGTTGCTCCTTCATCAGGTCTTCAACAACTGCTTCCAGGTTGTCGATTCTAAGTATGTCGGCGTAGCTGGTCTTTTTTGAGCAGAGGATAACGCCTTCCCGGTATAGCAGGGTGATGATATGGGGGTTTTTGACGCCGCTGTCTTCGGTCTGGATATGAAATACAGAACCTTTGTAGTTGATATTATGGTTATAGCCCAGCAGCATGGTGGTATCCTCTACTTTTTTTCCTGCTGAGGTGTTGCAGCAGGCTGCGGCTCCAGGGAGTAATCAGGTTCCAGTGGCTCGGATAGGTCGAGGTGGCGTAGGTGAGCGGCCTGATCACCATCAAGGGTGATCTTCACACGCTGTATTTCCGGCATGTTGTTGCAGATGGTGTTGACGATTGCATAGACTGCCATCATTTCAGCGGAACTGCCCGGCTCCAGTGATTCGGCAAAGTCTTTGCCCAGGTCAACAGTGGCGAGGTTGTCCTCAATTTTGACGCTGTTGAGGGTGGTCCATTCAGGAATAACAGCAGTCAGTTCGCCTACCGGGCCGACAAACAGCTCTTCCAGAAGTGAGCGGAGGCAGGTGGTTCGGTCTTCGCATGCTTCAACTTCACGGGCTTCCCGCATTAGATGGGATTCGTCATCACCAAAAAAGAGCGTTACCTTTTTAGTTGCCGCCGGTCCCTGTTTGCCGGGTGGAGTGTCTGGCAGCTGCCGGGCTTCCTGATATTTTTGCCAGAACAGTCCGCCAAATACCAGGGCGATCAGGATAAAGGGCACTAAAACATCAGCGCCGATCCGTTGTTTGTGTTGTATCGCCATCAGTCTTTCTCCGTGCTAAGCCGACAGTCATCAAGTGAAACCTGGTACACATCCCCCAGTTTGCCACCCAGGAAGCGATTGCCTACCCGTATAAAGCCGGCCGGTACATCAGTAACATAATAGTGGTGGTTGCCCAGTTCTGCCGGAGGGCGCAGCATATTTTTCTCCTGCAGGATGGTTGCCACAGTGCGGGCGGTCTCTTCGGCAGAGTCCACCAGGGTGACGTCCGGCCCCATAATTTCAGCTATTATCTTTTTCAGTAAAGGGTAGTGGGTGCAGCCCAGTACCAGTGTATCAACTTTTGCCTCTCGTAGCTCTTCAAGGTAGAGTCGTGCGGTCATCAAGGTGACGTCATTATCAATCCAGCCTTCTTCAGCAAGGGGAACAAAGAGCGGACAGGGTTTTGCAAGCACCGAGATGTCTGGATTGAGGCGCTTGATGGCCCGGGAATATGCGCTGCTGCGGATGGTGCCGCTGGTGCCGATGACGCCAACAACACCGCTACGGGTTACTTCTGCGGCCCGTTTTGCTCCGGGTTCTATGACGCCCACCACCGGAATCGGCAGAGAACGGCGCAAGGTTGGCAATGCTACGGCAGAGGCGGTATTGCAGGCAACTACCAATAACTTGATATCTCGTTTAATCAGAAATGAAGCGATCTCTTGGGAGTAGCGGATAACCGTGTCCGGTGACTTGGTCCCATAGGGAACCCGTGCTGTATCACCAAAATAAATGGTGTCTTCCTGGGGCAGGGCTCTGGTCAGTTCACGCAAGACTGTTAAGCCACCTACTCCGGAATCAAATATGCCGATTGCCTGCCAGGACACCGCGATCATCCTCCTGTATTTATTTGAATAACTATATATATAGCGTTTCTTTCCGGCAGGCAAGCTCTTTACTGGTTTTTTGCGGCTGAGTTCAGTCCTGGTTTGTTTGAATATGACCTTGACAAATAGAGGCCTGCTGATTACTTTGTGACTTGTTAGCACTCAACTTTATAGAGTGCTAACAGACCGCTTTAAAGGCTGATAGCAGGGAAAGAAACCGGCAAAGGATGTGTCGTGGTTGATCTGACACTCTCACAACGAAGCAGGCAGATTCTGGAGGCGATTGTGGAAGACTACATCGCCACAGCTGAGCCGGTTGGCAGCAGTGCTGTTGCCCGGCGTCATGCCATGTCTTTGTCTTCAGCCACGGTTCGTAATGTCATGGCAAGCCTTGAAGAATTGGGGCTGCTGGCATCGCCCCACACCTCTGCCGGACGGATTCCCACTGACAAGGGCTTTCGCTTTTATGTTGATTCTCTGGTCGGGTTGCGGACGATCACCCATTCGGAAAAAAAAGAGATCCTGAAGCGTTGCAGGGAGACCGGTGGTAACCTGACAGACCTGCTACGGGAGGCCAGTCGGACCCTTTCAAGTCTTTCAAACTATACCGGTATTGTGGTGGCACCACGTTTCACCACCAGTATATTTCACCAGATTGAGTTCATCAAGCTTGGTTCCCGACGTATTCTGGCCATTCTGGTTACCTGTAGCGGCGCTGTGCAGAACCGGATCATTGAGGTTGATCAGGAGTTTTTGCCTGAAGATCTGGTCAGGATGTCCAACTACCTGAACAGTACGCTTGAAGGTCTCTCCATCAGCCAGGTGCGGGAAAAGATTCTGGCTGAGATGGAGCTGGAAAAGAACCGCTATGACCAGATGATGACCAGGGCTCTGAGTCTGTCGCAGCAGGCATTGCCTGATGAACAGGACGAGGTCTACATCACCGGTCAGTCCCGTATCTTTGAACAGCCTGAATTTAATGACGTCAGTAAGATGCGAGAAATATTTCAGGCCTTTGAGGAAAAAGGCCGATTGGTACAACTGCTGGGCAACTGCATGCAGGCGCAGGGGGTCCAGATCTTTATCGGCTCGGAGACCCCTTTGAAAGAAATAGCCGGTATGAGTCTGATTACCTCCACCTATATGACCGACGCCAATACCATCGGCCTGATGGGGGTGATTGGTCCGACCCGGATGGGGTATTCGTCCGTGATTCCGATTGTTGATTACACTGCACAACTGGTCAGCCGTTTGCTGACAGAACGATAATGAACGTTGCTTTTAACGTTCTGAGAGGATAGCCGGATACCATGGATAAAGAAAATCTTGATGCACAGACAGAGCAGGAACCGGTGGTTGAAACTGCCGAGGTAACACCGGAGCAGATGATTGCTCAACTGCAGGAGCAACTTGCAGCAAAAGAGCAGGAAGCCAAGGATAACTGGGATAAGCTGCTGCGTGAGCGGGCTGACCTGGAAAACTACCGTAAACGTGCCTCCCGTGAAAAGGAAGAGCTGCTGAACTACGGTATCAAGTCACTGGTGGAAGAAGTGCTGCCGGTACTGGATAACCTTGAGCGCGCCCTTGACCATGCCAATGAAGACGGCCTGCCTGCCCTGGTTGAAGGGGTCAAGATGACCCATACCCTGCTGCAAACGGCACTGAAAAAGTTTGGGGTCTGTGCGGTAGAGGGAACCTGCGGCACGCTGTTTGACTCAGCCTTCCATCAGGCCATGGCCCAGGTGGAAACCAGTGAGCATCCGGCCAACACCATTGTGCAGGAATTCCAGAAGGGCTATCTGCTGAAAGAACGCCTGTTGCGGCCGTCCATGGTGTCGGTTGCCAAGAACCCCTAGATTTATTTTTAGCTACCCCTTGTTTTTTTGAAAATGAATACCCACGTTGACTATTAGAAGACATTTTGGGAAGGAGAATTACACTCATGAGTAAAGTTATCGGCATTGACCTTGGAACCACCAACTCCTGCGTAGCAATTATGGAGGGAGGGGAGCCGATCGTTATCGCCAACTCCGAAGGCAGCCGTACCACCCCTTCAATGGTGGCTTTTACCGAGGCAGGTGAGCGGATTGTTGGCCAGCAGGCCAAGCGTCAGGCAGTCACCAACCCGGAAAATACCCTTTTTGCTATTAAACGTCTGATTGGCCGCAAGTTTGAAACCGAGGCAGTCAAGAAGGATATCGCCATTTCGCCGTTCAAGATCGTTAAGGCAGACAATGGTGATGCCTGGGTTGATGTGCGGGATAAAAAATATTCTCCGCCGGAGATCTCAGCCATCATTCTGCAGAAGATGAAGAAGACCGCTGAAGACTATCTGGGCGAGACCGTGACTGACGCGGTTATTACCGTACCGGCCTATTTTGATGACTCACAGCGTCAGGCAACCAAAGATGCCGGTAAAATTGCCGGTCTGAATGTGCTGCGGATCATCAACGAGCCGACCGCTGCTGCCTTGGCCTATGGTCTGGATAAGAAGAAGGATGAAAAAATCGCCGTGTTTGACCTGGGCGGCGGTACCTTTGACGTATCCGTACTTGAACTGGGTGACGGCGTGTTTGAGGTTAAATCCACCAACGGTGATACCTTCCTGGGTGGCGAGGACTTTGACCAGAAGATTATCGACTGGATTGCAGACGAGTTCAAGAAGGATCAGGGGATTGACCTGCGCGGCGACAAGATGGCGCTGCAGCGTCTGAAAGAAGCAGCAGAAAAGGCCAAGTGTGAGCTGTCCGGCTCCATGGAGACCGACATCAATCTGCCGTTTATCACCGCTGATGCCAGCGGTCCCAAGCACCTTAACCTGAAGCTGTCCCGTGCCAAGCTGGAGTCACTCTGTGATGATCTGCTGCGCAAGCTGGAAGCCCCCTGCCGTACTGCCATGAAGGATGCCGGTCTGTCTGCTTCCGAGATTGACGAGGTTATTTTGGTGGGTGGTATGACCCGTATGCCGGCTGTTATGCAGCGCGTACAGGAAATCTTTGGCAAGGTGCCTAACAAAGGGGTTAACCCTGATGAGGTTGTTGCTATTGGTGCCGGTATCCAGGGCGGCGTGCTCAAGGGTGATGTCAAGGATGTGCTGCTGCTGGATGTAACCCCGCTTTCACTGGGGATCGAGACCCTGGGTGGTGTGTTGACCCGGTTGATCGAAAAGAACACCACCATCCCGTGCCGTAAGTCCCAGACCTTCTCCACGGCTGCTGATAACCAGCCTGCGGTTTCCATCCACGTACTGCAGGGTGAGCGTGAGATGGCCCGTGACAACAAGACCCTGGGCAACTTTGAGCTGACCGGTATTCCTGCTGCCCCCCGTGGCGTGCCGCAGATTGAGGTGACCTTTGACATTGATGCCAACGGTATCGTGCATGTCTCTGCCAAGGACCTGGGCACCGGCAAGGAACAGTCCATCCGTATCACCGCCTCGTCCGGTCTCTCCAAGGAAGAGATCGACAAGATGGTCAAGGATGCCGAATCCCATGCTGCTGAAGACAAGAAAAAGCGTGAGGCGATTGAGGCCCGTAACCAGGCTGATTCCATGATTTACAGCACCGAAAAGTCATTGAAGGATGTTGGTGACAAGGTGGATGCCGTTGAAAAAGGGAACATCGAAAACAAGATCGCCGACCTGAAGAAGGTGATGGACAGCGATGATGCAGAAGTGATCAAGAAGGCTACCGATGAGCTGGCCCAGGCCGCTCATAAGCTGGCTGAGGCGATGTACTCCCAGGCGCAGGCTGGGGGCGCAGAAGCCGGCGGTGCTGAAGCCGGCCAGCAGGAAGCAGGCGCCAAGCCTAAGGATGAAAAGGTCGTTGACGCAGACTTTGAGGAAGTGAAGAAGTAGTCGATACGAAGGTATCCGGCTGGTAATGGTAGGGGCGGGTTTCAGACCCGCCCCTACATCTGTATTCTGACTGATAAGGATATGAAGCGTGGCAAACGGCGATAAGCGCGATTATTACGAGATCCTCGGCGTCCATAAGAACGCCTCTGAGACAGAGATCAAGAAGGCCTTCCGCAAGCTGGCGATCCAGCATCACCCGGACAAAAATCAAGGCGATAAAGAAGCCGAGGAAAAGTTCAAAGAGGCCACCGAGGCCTACGAAGTCCTTTCCGATGCCCAGAAACGGGCCCAGTATGACCAGTTTGGTCATGCCGGGGTGTCCGGTGCGGGCGGTTTCTCCGGCGGCGGATTCGGGGGTGGTTCTCCTTTCGGTGATATCTTTGGTGACATTTTCGGTGATATCTTCGGTGGTGGTACTGGTCGTCGCAGCCAGGGCCGTCGAGGCGATGATCTGCTCTATAATATGGAGATCACCTTTGAAGAAGCTGCCTTTGGCTGTGAAAAGAAGATTGAGGTTCCCTATGCCAAACGGTGCAGCAGCTGTAACGGCTCAGGTGCCAAACCGGGTACTGATCCCAAGATCTGTCCCACCTGTCGTGGTGCCGGTCAGGTACGCTATCAGCAGGGTTTCTTCAGCGTCAGCAAGACCTGTGGCCAGTGTAACGGTGAAGGCAAGGTGGTTGATGATCCCTGTCCCGATTGTCGCGGCAAGGGGAGCATCAAGGATACCAAGACCCTCTCGGTCAAGGTGCCGGGCGGTGTGGAAACCGGCTCACGTCTGAAGCTTACCAGCGAAGGAGGTCAAGGGGTTAAGGGAGGTCCTAACGGTGATCTCTACGTTGCTATTTCAGTCAAAGAGCATCCCCTGTTCCAGCGGGAGGATGATAACGTTGTCTGTGAGATCCCGATCAGCTTTGCCCAGGCCGCCCTTGGCTGTGAGATTGAAGTACCAACGCTGGATGGCAAGGTCTCCATGAAAATTCCTGATGGCACGCAATCCGGTAAGATCTACCGTTTGCGGGGCAAGGGGATTCCTTCCCTGCAGGGGTATGGCCGGGGTGATCAGCTGGTGGTTGTCAAGGTGGAGACCCCTACCAATCTCAACAAAAAGCAAAAAGAGTTGTTAGAGGAGTTTGCCAAGATCAGTGGCGAAGAGGCCCATCCGATGAAGAAAGGCTTTCTGGATAAAGTGATGGATTTCCTGAGCTGATCCGGCGGGATACTTGCCCGGATAGTCTTTTTACGTTAGCATGAAACCATTCTGGCTGGGGGAGGTGGTATGGAAAAACAGGCAATGGTAGAAAAAACGGTTGATGCCTTACGTCCTTTTGAAACCCAGAATCTGATGAACACCATTCAGAACGTGACCCTGCAGCAGATTTTCTCAAACTGGGTGTTTTTGCTGGTAACGTTTGGTATTCTGTTTTTTGGTGTCTATAAGCGCTCAAAGCCCGTACTGCTCACCCTGTTTTTCCTGTTGGGGCTGATTGTTATGGTAAAGTATGCCATGCCGCCTGCCGGTACCGAGCTGGGGTTGAAAAGTCTGATTCCGTTTATGGCGTTTGGCCTGGGCATTGGCGGCGTGATTGTCTATTTTCTGTTTATCAAGGATTAGGTGCTGGTATGAAGATTGAAAAAAAGGATTGGTTTTTTATTGCCCTGGTCGTTGCAATACTTGCCATATTTATTGCTATTTCCGGCAAGGAAAAAACCAAGCCGGTGCCCAATAATGCCACCCACAAGCAGGTCTATGAGATCGCGTATAAAAATGCCCCGGCTGCGGATGCTTCTCTTTTTAAAAAGGCTTTTTTCAGGCCGGCCAAGAAAGATGCTGAAAAACTCTGTGAGCCCTGTCACGCGCAAAATAATATCAAGCTGCCTCCGAATCATCCCCCCAAGCATCGTTGTCTGTTCTGCCACAAGCTGGTGAAATAAACATAGATCTTTCCGCTCAAGCACAAACGGCCACCCCTGAAAAGGAGTGGCCGTTTGTATTGGTGTTGTTCTGTTCGGTTATTTTTGTTTCAGCATCTTCTTTGCCATGGCCAGGTTATGGTAGGCGATGCTGCGAATCTCTGTTGTTTTCGGGTCGGACTTCAGCTTGTCCAGTTCGATCAGGAACCGGTCAAGCTCTTTACGGGTCTTGTCGGTCCTGACCTTGTTGTACGGCAGCTCAAAGTTGATCCCCTTCACATCCCAGGCAGTGGTGGGGAGCACCGCAAACGGGGCAATATCCTGCAGCTTGCGATTGGGGGCCAGTGACGGCTGCTCCCAGGCAACATTGCTGAAACGGATGCCGTTCTTGTCTGCGATAATCGTGTAGCTGCCCTTGAATGGCTTGGTTACGTCCCGATCCTCAAAGTAGTTCCACTCAGATTTGCCCACCTGGGCCTTGCTGTCGTGGCAACTGCCGCAATTGCGCGGCTTGCCCATGGCATGGCTCAGCTTGTCCATCTGGATCCAGAGTATGGCCTTGTTGCCGCCGGGCAGGTCATTGCGGGTACCAACCACGATATAGGCATCATTCACATCAGTTGCGGAACGTGCCACCTCAAAGGTGACAGGTTCTCCGATACGCGGGTTACCCGCTACGGTGCGCTGGGGAATGGCCCGGAACAGCAGGCCGGTGGGGCCCAGTTCGGTGGTCTGGTTCAAGACCGCCATCGGGTACGGTTTAACCGGAATATAGCGACCGGCTGCATTTTTGATAATGGTGGGCAGGTTGCGGGTGCCGTAATACTCCTTATGCTTGCCATAGGGGGTCTCTACCCCGTAGTAATGGCCCTGCCCCCAGAAGGTGTACTGGTAGGCACCTGACACGGTGACATGGCAGGAGGCGCAATCAACCTTGCCGTGGGATGAACTCTGTACGGCCTTAACAATCTGGCCATGGCAGTTTTTACAGGCATTACGGGCATCGTCGGCAGCCAGATGACCAAACTGGTGGTTAGCCGGTTTGTGGCAATCAAGGCACTCAAGACCTGCCTTGACATGGGCGCCCTGGGGCAGGTTGGCCGGGAAGGCATATTCACCTCTGACGTAGCCTGCGCCGCGCCGCCGGTCCATCGGTCCGGCATGGCAGATGCTGGCCCTGCCGCCACCATAGCAGCTGGGGGTGTCCGGTTTACCAAAGGAGTGGGTACCCTTATTGGCCACCGGTTTGAAGTGACAGTCATTGCAGGAGGCATGGCACATGTTGCAGGAACGCTCCATGGCCCCGTGCATCGCCTTGGTGTAGGGTATAGAGGTATGCCTGCGGATGTTCTCTTCATTCTGGCCGGGCCACATGCCGCAGTTCTGCGGGCCGGGCTGTTTTTCAGACCAGTCACGGAAGGCACGCTGGTTCTTGGTCAGCCCCTTGGCAGAGCTGTTGTACTCCTTGACCGCCTTGGCGTGGCATTTGCCACAGGTCTGTTCAGCAACCCTGGGGGCATAGGCCATGGTCTCGGGATCGCGGTCGTGCCACTGGATACCGACAATTTTCTTGACCCCTGCTTCCTGTAGTTTCCTGGGATCACCCTTGGGGATCATGCTGGTCATCCCCTTGCCCTTTGGTACCAGTGGTTGCAAGGCCCCGGCTGCCTCGCGGGACAGGGCCTGTCCCTTATGGTTTTTACCGGCAGCCACCAGAAACGGCGCCAGCATCCCTTTATGGGCAGCAGCCTTGTCGCCGGCCTTGGGGTCGCCCAGGTGGCAGTCCACGCAGGTCGGTTTACCCTTCATCCCCACTTCCCGATCAACCTGAGCCGGGTCAAGGTACATCGCCTCGGCTCCCAGCTCTTTCAGTTTGGCCCGGTCGCTGTGGCAGGTAACACAACCTGAACCTGCATCAAAGCACCACGCAACAGAGCCAGTCAGCAGCAGGATCAGCAGTAGCCCGATTGTCCTCATGATGTCCTCCTTGTGATGTAATTCCGATTCCATTTCAAGGCGCAATCTTTGTTGGCTCGTCTTCGTCTCCTCGATGTACTGCGTGTACACCTGCGTCGCCGAAGAGTTCGCCGCCTTGCTGTCATCCTTGAACTGGAATCGGAATATGAAACGATCATAAACTTACATAATCTGTGCCACATTAAAAATGCCAGTTATTCTTGATTGTTGCGTAAGTGATGAAAAAAGAGTACGGTGTGAGGGTGCAATTTGCACCTGTTTCTGTCTGGTCCGTCCTTGTTTGAGGGTGCAAACTGCACCATGGAGTTGCCATGCAACGACTCGGAATTCGCCGCAAGACCCTGATTGCCCTGTTAGGGGTGGCCGTGCCTGCCCTGATCGCCTTCTCTGCCCTGATTATCCTGACCACCGCCCATATACTGCAGCAAAACGCCGGGCGCCAGGTCAGCACCCTGGCCAGCCGTTCTGCCCAGGGGCTGGCAGAACTGGTTGATCATTCACAGACAACCTTGCGCACCATGGCCGGGTCACCGGAGCTTGATGCCTTCCGCACTGCTGCGCTTGGGGGCAATCAGCTGCAGCTGAAAACCGTGCTTGCGCGGATGGAGCAGAGCTTCCTGGGCTGGCAGAAGCTTGATCCCACCCTGCAGGCGATCCGCCTGATTGATCCGGCCGGGCATGTGCTGGTCAAGGTCAAGGAGGGCAAGGTTAATCAGGCGGCTGGTCTCCCGCAGCAGCCCTATCAAATGCCGGCGGTGCACTTTGTCGGTGGCAGGGATTTCTTTCAGGCAGCCCTGCAGTTGCCGCAGAACAGCATCCTGATCTCAAACCTGGAACGGGGCAAGATTGATGAAGAAGAGGCGTTCTGCCCCGCCATGGTCAGGTTTGCCATGCCGCTGCTGGCTGGTAACAAGCGGGTCGGGGTGCTGGTGATCAATGTCTGGGGTGAACAGGCCGGTCGCTTGATCAACCGGGTCATTGCCGAGCAGGAGGGGAGCGCCTTTCTGGTGGAGCGCAATCCGGCTGACAAAAAGCGTAACGGTATCTATCTCTTTCACCGCGACACGGCCTGCGAATTTGGCGACCAGACCGGCAGTCAGCGTACGGTCCTGAACGACTATCCCCATGAAATTACCACTGCCTGGATGAACAGCGATCACGGCATAACCCGTGATCCACGCACCAGAGATATACTGGCCCATGCCTTTTATTCTCCCTATGGGCAGCAGGATCGGGGCTGGGTGGTGGTGGTCAATGCCAAGCGGGACTTTTTTCTCGGCCCCCTTGCCACCATCAAACGTCTGACCGGTTTGTGGGCCGTGGTGGTGGTGATCCTGGCAACAGCGGTTTCGCTCTTTTTTGCCCGTTCCTTGACCCGTCCGCTGCAGGGGGTGGTGGATGGGGTGCGCCGGATGGGGCAGCAGCCGCAAGAGCGGATCAGGATTGCCGTTGGTGACGAAGTCGGCTTTCTGGCTGCCGAGATCAACCGGATGGCTGATGCCATGCAGGAACAGGCTGAAGAGAAGTTGCGGGTGGAGGAACAGATCCGCACTACCGAAAAACTGGCCTCCATTGGCGAGATGGCTGCCGGGCTGGCCCATGAGCTGAACACGCCGCTGGGCAACATCAAGGCATTGGCACTGCTGGCCCGCAAAGGGGTCGCCCAGGGTGGTTGTGACCGGGAATCGCTGCAGGGGGATCTGGATGATATTGCTGATCAGGCCAGCAAATGTAGCAGCATCATCGGCGGCCTGCTCAGCTTTGCCCGGCGCTCGGAAGGTGTCCCTGCCAGCCATGATCCGCTGACCCTGCTGCAGGATGCCTTTGCCCTGGTCCGCTTGCGTGCTGAAAAACTGCAGGTTACCCTGCAGTCTGCTGAAACAGGACCGCTGCCCCGGCTGTATCTGGATGGCGACCAGCTGCGGCAGATCTTTGTCAATATCCTGCTGAACGCCATTGATGCAACGCCGGGCGGTTCAGTAACGGTTTCAGTGCAGGCAGAGGCAGAGCGGCTGCTGTTCCGTTTTTGCGACACCGGCTGCGGCATACAGGCGGAGCATCTTGACCGTATCTTTGACCCGTTTTTTACCACCAAAGAGGTGGGGCAGGGGACCGGGCTGGGGCTCTCGGTCAGCTACGGCATGCTGCAGGGGATGGGGGGACAGATTGAGGTTGCAAGCCAGCCCGGCACAGGAACAACCTTTACCGTCATACTGCCGGTGAACGCGGCAGCGGAGAACAACGTATGATCAGAGTACTGGTGGTTGATGATGATTCCCTGACCTGCAAGATTCTGACCCGGATGCTGGGGCCGGATTATCAGGTACACAGTTTCAGTAACGGCGCCGATGCGCTGGATCACTTTAGCCGTCACGGCGCTGAGATCGTCCTGACTGATCTGAAGATGCCGCGCATGGGGGGGCAGGAACTGCTGGAACAGTTGATCAAACTCGATCCGCAGGTGATTGTCTTTGTGATTACCGGCCATTCATCCCTGGAAAGCGCGGTTGCTGCGGTCAAGCAGGGTGCCTACGATTTTATTGCCAAGCCGTTTGATCCTGATGATGTTCTGTTGCGGATCAACCGGGCACTGAAGGAACGACGGCTTGAAGAAGAGGTGGCGCTTTATCGCAGTGAACAGGAGCGCCAGCGTTCACGCCACATCCCCCTCACCAGCAATTCCCAGATGCAACAACTGCTTGATCTGGCCAGGCGGGCGGCCCGCACTGACAGCACCGTGCTGATTCAGGGGGAGACCGGGGTTGGCAAAGAGCTGGTGGCACGGGCGATCCACCTCTGGTCGCCCCGCAGAGAGCAGCCCTTTGTAGCGGTCAACTGTGGTGCCCTGTCAGAGGGGGTGCTGGAAAGCGAGCTGTTTGGCCATGAAAAAGGGGCCTTTACCGGCGCCCATGCCAAGCGGATCGGTTATTTTGAGCTGGCAAGCCGTGGCACCCTGTTTCTGGATGAGATCGGCACCACCAACAACGCCTTTCAGGTGCGGCTGCTGCGGGTGCTGCAGGAACGGGTAGTGCAGCGGGTGGGGGGCGGCATCTCGATCCCGGTTGACAGCCGGATTATCGCTGCCACCAATCGGGATCTGGAAGAGGAGGCACGTCAGGGCAGGTTCCGTGCTGATCTCTACTACCGGCTGGGGGTGGTTACCCTGCAGGTTCCGCCCCTGCGGGAACGGCCTGAAGATATCCGCCTGCTGGCAGAACATTTTCTGGCCGGACATGGGGCCATTAATCCCCGTATCACCGGTATTGCTCCGGCTGGCATGCGGCTGCTGGAACAGTATGACTATCCCGGCAATGTGCGGGAGCTGGAGAATATCATTGAGCGGGCCATGATCCTGGAAACCGGCACTGAACTGACCCCGGAAAGTCTGCTGATCGGCTGCGGGAATGAACCTAGCAGTACGGATGAAGGGGAGCCGGTGCGGATTGATGAGGCAGAACAGGAACATATCCTGCGGGTGCTGAAGAGCTGCAATGGCCGTAAGCTGGAGGCAGCCCGCCTGCTGGGGATTAATAAAACCACCCTCTGGCGCAAGATGAAGCGGTACGGGATTGTAGAGGAATAGCGGGTGTTTGTGGTGTGGTTTGCACCGCTCGCGGTAGTAAAATCAGCTTTTTCTGCTATGCTGTGGAGGCGCTTCAGTTTCATGAACCGTCACCATATTTCCCTTGGGAAACATCTAGTATGAGATGCCTGTCCAAAAGATAGAAAAGCATCTGATATTGGATGCTGGTATCTAATATCAGATGCCGCCTGGGGTGGTGATTAAGTAGTTAGGTTCCACGGAAAGGTACAATCGATGAACTCAAACATAATGTCACTAATTGATAACTTGGTTAACACATACAAAGACGAAAGAAAAAAGCATATAAAAGAACAATGGCTTACTTCAAGTCGTGTTATCGGACGCATTAGAGGCAAACACAAAACATATAACGACTTACGTAATGCAGACATTTGTTTTTTTGAAAGTATTCAGTTAGTTATTTCAGATTTACTAAACAACAGTCTCGTAACCACACCAGACATTGAACGTATTGTTGTTATTTTGAAAAATCATCGCTCAATTTTAGCAGAGAGAGACTTTTATTTAATTTTCTATGCTGCAATTCTCGCAGTATTTTTATTAGTACCAAGAAATGAGTTAATAGCGTGGGGCATGGTATTTGTTGCTACTTTCTTTGGTATATTAGCTTTCATAGAACGTTGGAATATGAAACAACACGACTTGATTTACAATGAACTAATCGAGCTACTACAATATGAATCAAAGCAAAGAACCTAACGGCTCAATCAACTCGGACTGGCTTACTGTGCGCTGAATTTCACCAGTTTCTCAGTCGTCAGTTGGCAGGTTAGTCAGGCAGCACCGCTCCGGCGTCGCCAGCCGGTTATCTAGTAAACGTTGACCTAAAAAAGGAGTTGATGAATGCCATCATTAAATTATGAATTGGAAAAAAAGGGGTTTCGTGAATTCTATGATGCCAAACGGCCACTTTTTGAGGAGGCTGTGGAGTCGTATCGAACTTTGTTAACGCTTCTCCTTGCCGACAATGATAACTTTGACTTGCCACGTGTGGCAGGGCGAGTAAAGGACCGTGAGGAATGTGTCAACAAATTTTCAACAAAATACCAAGCCAAACTTGAAGAAGCAAAAACTCCTTATGAAATCAGAGATCATATCACTGACATCATTGGCTTGCGGGTAATAGGCTTATATGAAACAGATATTGAACACATCAAAAAGGTTATCGTAGAAAACTTTGAAGTGCTTGTAATAACGGACAAATCTATGTCCATAGAAAGCCATGAGGACACCTTTGGTTACAAAGGGTTACATCTTGACCTGAAATTGAGCCACAACCGGCTCGACTTGCCAGAATATAAAAGATTTCGTGATCTCCAATTCGAAGTTCAAATAAGGACAATTGCCCAAGATGCATGGAGCGTTCTTGACCATAAAATTAAATACAAAAAACATATCCCTCATGAATTGAAGCGCCGAATTAATCGCCTTGCGGCGCTATTTGAACTTGCCGATCAAGAATTTGTAAACATCAAAAATGAAACAATTGAATTGGAAAAGGCGGGATCAGCAGTAAAGCCTAAACCACAAATTCAAACACTTGCTACCGGAAGTGTTCTTCAAGAAATAGTGCCTACTGAACCAATTCCAGTTGATCCGTTTTCATTTTTAACTGTCGCAAGTGATCATTTCCCAACATATCTCTTTGAAGGTTATAAAATTGACGGTTTCGTGGATGAATTGCGAGAGATAAATCCTGCTATTACAGCAGATGAAGTAAAGAGTGCTCTTGACGCGAAATCCGAGCTTTTGGATAGATATATTGAGTTTCAAAGAGAGAATTACCTAAACAACTTGAATCCATATACAACTATCAGGCATGCCTTATACCTTCTGAACAAAACTCAATATCATAGCATCCTCTTTGACTTGCAACGTTTCAACTTTGATAAGTGGCTAGAAGCTAATGAAAGCGGTCAACCAAGTGCTGGACCGGCCTAGAAAACAGCCGGTCAGCTCTCCCCCGTTGAATCAGGTAAAATATGACAAAAAAGAAAGACAAACGAAATAAATCAAATAAAGGCCACACGTCACTCTCTGGTCATTTTCGCGATGGTTCGACACTTAAGCCGCCATTTGCCCGATTGCCCAAAATGGCGCCTAGTTCGTGGATGAACGATCGGTTGCCTGAAATGGTATGGGCCGCGCTGATAATTGCACATCATGGCCGGGACAATGCAATAGCCCTTTTCAGACGGTTCCTCAGTTTCATTGGCAACCACAAGTGCCACAAACAATTGAGCGATGTTACTTTAACAGGCATATCAAATCTTCCAACTGATTTGAGAGAAGAAGTGATTACCCATATATGCTCAATAGATTCCGTGTCGTACTGCTTATCACCGCTGCTGCTATTTCATTCGTTACCCAGTCGAGACATCTGGTCTAAATATTTACCTAAACTTGATAAGCCACCTGTAAACCTTCTTATGCAAGCAGTTGGCACTACTCTATTTCATCAATCACAGGAAGCAACAGATTGTAGGTGGGTTAAAGTAACTGCTCGAGTTGTTGCTGGTGTGTTTCATGTACCATCGGACATTGCAGAACAATATCTTGGTTATCCCGAAGTTGGAGATCAACGGAGCGTACGCCCATCTATACGTGCATCAGAAATGGCAGAAAATCCGCTAAATCCACCAGACAGAACATGGCCGAAGAATTTTTGGGCAGAATGCTGGGAACATACGGCATGCTTCGAGCGTGAAGATGAGGATACCCCTGAAAAACAGGATGTAGCGACGATTGAGCAGATACAGAAAATTGGCAGCGAACTATGGAATCATTGGGAACATACCCACACTACAACAGCAATAGACGCAAAACATGATGCAGTTTTTGGTGCTGCATTTTATGGATTGCAGTTGTTGGTTGAACTCTTAATTATGAATCGAACAACTATAGCTGGACGGCTTATACTACGAACACTTCTTGAGACAAACATTACTCTTAGTTATCTGTGCCATAAGGATGATCTTAAGCTCTGGGAGCAATGGCGTCAGTATGGGGCTGGCCAAGTGAAATTAACTTGGTTGAAGCTCGATGAAGTAGAGACAAAACCAGCTTATATTAGCTTTGAAAACCTTGAAAACTTAGCAAATGAAGATATTTGGCAGGAAATGCTTAATATTGAAATTGGCCATTGGAATAAAACTGACCTAAGAAAATTGAGTGTTGAGGCGAACAAAAAAGATCTTTATGACAAATTCTATCCGTGGACATCTGGCTACGTGCATGGGAGTTGGGGAGCTATTAGGGCAACTGTCTTTGAAACATGTGGGAACCCATTACACAGGCTACATCGGCATCCAAGCAGTCCAAAGATGTATGACGACGTAATCCCTGACGCATGTGAACTCGTTGAAGATTTGCTTGCGCTGGTTGATAAAATGTATCCGGACTTTCCTTACCGCATCTCAAACGTGATAGAGGATTCAACAAGCGAATAGACCTGCCTCGCTTCGCTCCCAGGTCATCCGCAGCCCCGTTTAATGGAAAAAGAAATGACAGATAACAAAAGCAAATGGCAAACAGATGAGTTGGTAGCAACCTTTCTGCAAGGTGTTCGTGGAGCAATTCCCGCTGCCGGATTACAACTCGAAATAATCGATCAGATCTTAAAGTCCTGGTGTCCCTGCCCTCGAAGCATACTTGATCTAGGGTGCGGAGATGGTACGCTTGGCCGGTTCCTTCTCGGGCAAAATCCTGAAACACACGTTATCTTCGCAGACTTCTCTGATCCCATGCTGGATGCAGCAAGGAAACAGATCGGAAATAACGCACAGACCACGATTGTAACGGCTGATTTCTCATCAAAATCCTGGTTGGAGTCGATCGGCAATCAAGAGCCTGTAGATGTTGTGGTTTCCGGCTTTGCAATTCATCACCAACCCGACCAGCGGAAAAAAGAGTTGTACGCTGAAGTATTCTACTTGCTTACGGAGGGCGGTGTTTTCCTTAATTTGGAGCACGTGGCATCTGCAACACCGAATGTGGAAAGTCTTTTTGATAATTACTTTATTGACCACCTTCACCGGTTTCATCAAGCCACTGGAGCAACAAAAACAAGGGCTGAAATCGCTCAGGATTTTTACAACCGCCCGGACAAGGAAGAGAACATCCTTGCCGCTGTTCCAGATCAATGCGAGTGGCTCAGGAACATCGGTTTTGCAGATGTTGATTGCTATTTCAAAGTGTTTGAATTAGCGCTTTTCGGCGGGAGAAAAACATCCAACTAGCGCCAAGACCGGCCGCAGGGAATTCCGGGGATAGTTTGCTTGCTACATGAACTACATGCTGATGGGCGTCATATCGGCATAACCGTTTAGGATTCAGGATGGAAAATCAGTACAGCTCGTACTTCAGCAGTCTGCACTCCAGTGGTCCGTTAAACAGCACAAAACGGCGGGAGGGTTTCAGTCCCACCAGCTTGGCCAGCTCCAGGTCTCCGGCCAGCAGATAGGCGGTCCAGCCGGTGAAGCGGCGCTTGAAGACCTCGCCGATCTTACGGTACAGAACCTCTAATTCCCGTCTATCTCCCATACGTACGCCGTAGGGTGGGTTCATCACCAACACCCCCTGATGGCCGCACGGTTCTGATTCCTCAAAAGGCTTGCGATCAAAGGCTACCTGATAGGCCAGTCCGGCCCGACGGGCATTCTCCCGGCAGGCTATGATGGCCCGTGGGTCCTGATCATAGCCCAGTACCGGTACGTCCAGGCTTTCGGCTGCCTTGGCCTGTTCCTCGCTCAGAACCTGCTCCCACAGCCTGCGGTCAAAATCCCGCCAGCGCATCAGGCCAAACTCCCGTCCTGCACCAGCCATCTGCTTCAGGGCAATGGCGGTTCCCTCCAGCAGCAGGGTGCCTGAGCCGCACATCGGGTCAAGCAGCGGTACGCTGCCGTCCCAGCCGGTATGCAGCATAATGGCGGCTGCCAGGGTCTCACGCAGCGGGGCATCATTACGATCCAGCCGCCAGCCGCGCCGGTCCAGCGGATCACCGCTGGCATCCAGCGAGACACTGGCCTGGTTCTTGGCAATATGCAGGTTGATCCGCAGGTCAGGTGCCTTGGTGTCGATGTTGGGGCGGCTGCCGGTTGTGTCCCGCAACAGGTCAACAATGGCATCCTTGGCCTTTAAAGCGGCAAAGTGGGAGTGGGTGATGGCTGAATCACGTACGGTGCAGTCAATTGCCAGGGTCATGGTCGGGGTCAGCAGCTCACCCCAGGGGAGACTGCGCATGCCGTCGTACAGTTCCTGCGGCGATCCGCAGGGGAACTGCCCCAGTTGCAGCAGTATCCGGCTGGCGGTTCGTACCTGCAGCAGGCTGCGGTAGAGGGTGCTGCGGTTGCCGTTGAAGCTGACGCCTCCCCGTACCGCCTTAATCCCCTCGGCTCCCAGCCGCCCCAGTTCTGCAGCCGTCAGTTCTTCCGCCCCCAGCGGTACGGTGGCAAACAGGTTGAGCAGGCTGTCCGGTTGTCTGACAGCGGTGCTTTTACGACGGAGTATGGTGCGTTGTTCAGTCATGATCCGATCCTTTGCTGCCACGCTGCTTCAACCTGGCGCCGGGTTTCTTCCAGGCTGGAACTGTTATCGATAACCACCACGCCGAAGCGTTCTTTTTCTGCCAGCGGCATCTGGGCCGCTATGATCTGTTCTGCCTGTTTTTGATTGCAGCCGTCGCGGGCCATCAGGCGTGCCAGCTGTACCTCGGGCCGCACAGTCACCACCCAGATCTCATCCACCCGGTCGGTGGCCCTGGCCTCAATCAGCAGCGGTGCCATATAGACCACCACGCGGGAACCACGGATTCGTGCCTGCTCAATCTGCTGCAGGGCAAGTTCCTTAATGGCCGGATGCAGGATCGCCTCAAGCTGCTGCCGCCTGGCAGGTTCGTTAAAGACCAGATCCCGCACTGCCTGACGGTTCAGGCTGCCATCCGCCAGCAAGGCCTGCTGTCCGAACAGCTCCACAATCCGTTGCAGGGCAGCGGTACCCGGTGCCACCGCATCCCGCGCAAGCTGATCCGCATCAATCACCTCTGCACCATGTTCAGCCAGAAGCGCTGCAACACTGCTCTTGCCGGTGGCGATTCCGCCTGTCAGTCCGATGGTTAACATGGCGCAATAATAGCAGAGCATCACCGGGCTGACCAGATTTTTCCCTTGAGTTGGTAGGGCTGATAGTGTAAAAGATTTAGTTCACGGGCGGTTAGCTCAGCTGGATAGAGTGTTGGCCTCCGAAGCCAAAGGTCGTTGGTTCGAATCCAATACCGCCCGCCAAATCAGCACAAAAGGGGACCATTGGTCCCCTTTCTATTTCATGCTGCGGAGGTGTCCCATGGCCAGAGGTGGTTTTGAACTGTCTGATGCCGTAGCACCGCTGGTCATCCGTATCCCGCTGGGGCTGATATTTCTTGCCCACGGCTCCCAGAAGCTGTTCGGCCTGTTTGGCGGCAGCGGTTTAACCGCAACCTTCAGTATTTTTGAGCAGAAACTGGGGATTCCGCCGATTTTTACCCTGTTGGCGATCATTGCCGAGTTTGGCGGTGGGTTGGGGGTGTTGACCGGATTTCTGACCCGTGTTTCAGCAGCTGGTGTCGCTTCAGTGATGGCGGTGGCCATTTACAAGGTCCACTGGGCCCATGGTTTCTTTATGAATGCCAACTGTGTCTCCGGGCGTGGACATGGTATTGAATTTCCCCTGGCACTTTTGGGGATGGCGGTGTACCTGATGGTGGCAGGTGGCGGCAAGTGGTGTATTGATCGTCTTATCTTCAGAGCCTAGAAGCATCAATCAACCTATCAGGCGGGCTTTTTGCCCGCCTTTTCTGTGTAAGGAGTAGTAGCGTGGAAGCTATGTTCAATCAGGAAGAAGTCAATAAACGGCGCACCTTTGCCATCATCAGTCACCCTGACGCCGGTAAGACCACTATTACCGAGAAACTGCTGCTGTTTGGTGGCGCGATCCAACAAGCTGGCGAAGTGCGGGCCCGGAAATCAGGCCGTCATGCCACTTCAGACTGGATGGAGCTGGAGAAACAGCGTGGCATCTCGGTTACCTCATCGGTGATGAAGTTTACCTATGACGGCTTTGAGATCAACCTGCTGGATACCCCCGGACACAATGACTTTTCCGAAGATACCTACCGGGTGCTGACCGCCGTTGACTCGGCCCTGATGGTGATCGACTCGGTCAAAGGGGTGGAGAGCCAGACCAGGAAACTGCTGGATGTCTGCCGTCTGCGTGACACCCCGATCATGACCTTTATGAACAAGCTGGACCGGGAAGGGCAAGAACCGCTGGACCTGCTTGATGATGTGGAGAAGAACCTGGGGATGCAGACCGCCCCCATGACTTGGCCGATCGGCATGGGCAAGCGCTTCCGTGGTACCTATCATCTCTACAGTAAAGAGGTCCTGCTGTTTGATCCTGATGCAGAGAACGGCATTGACCGTATCGTGACCGTACAGGGGCTGGATGATCCACTGCTGGATGAGCTGCTGGGCAGTCAGGCAGAAGAGCTGCGTAACGATGTGGAGCTGCTGGAAGGGGCTGCCCATCCCTTTGATCTGGATGCCTATCTGGCTGGGCGTCAGACCCCGGTCTTTTTCGGCAGTGCCATCAACACCTTCGGGGTGCAGCAACTGCTGGATACCTTTGTGCAGAACGCTCCCCACCCCCGGCCCCGTGCCACCACCACCCGGCTGGTCTCTCCCTTTGAAGAGCCGTTTTCCGGTTTTGTCTTCAAGATTCAGGCAAACATGGACCCGGCCCACCGTGACCGGATCGCTTTTTTCAGGATCTGTTCAGGCCGTTTTGAGCGGGGCATGAAGGTGAAACATCTGCGCCTGGGGCGTGATTTCCAGATCAGCAATGCCACCATCTTCATGGCTCAGGACCGCAGCAATGTGGAAGAGGCGTTTCCAGGCGATATCATCGGTATTCATAACCACGGCACCATCAAGATCGGCGATACCTTTACCATGGGTGAGGAGATGAAGTTTACCGGTATCCCCAGCTTTGCGCCGGAACATTTCCGCAAGGTGCGGCTGCTGAACCCGATGAAGTCAAAGGCCCTTGAAAAAGGGCTGGTGCAGCTGGCTGAAGAAGGTACCACCCAGGTGTTCAAGCCGATCTTCGGTGCAGAATGGGTGGTTGGTGCGGTTGGTATCCTGCAGTTTGAGGTGGTGTTACACCGGCTTGAGTTTGAGTACGGGGTCAAGATCGCCTATGAACCGGTATCATACGCAACGGCCCGCTGGGTAACCGGTGAAAAGAAGCTGATGGAAGATTTTGAGAAGAAAGAGAAGATGAACCTCTATATCGACGGTGAAGGCAAGCTGACCTACATGGCCGGCAGCCAGTGGCGGCTGGATAATACGGTTGAGAATTGGCCGGACTTGGAGTTCCACGCCACATCAGAGCATTCATAATGGCATTGAACGTGAAAGCTACCTGGCGGGCGATGACCGATCTGCCCACGGATCATTTTCCGCTGATTCTGCCTGACGTACATAAGGTGGCTGCCTTCTTTATCTTGCGGCGCCTAAAACGGTTGGGCTATTCCAACTGCAGGGTGGACAGCAATCCCAAAGGGCTGGTGGTCTACGCTCAACGCTAGAACAGAAAAGGACGACCTAAATATTGGGTCGTCCTTTTAATAACACTATCCTCAAACAGGCTTTATCAGCCCATAAACTTGCCGATCTCATAACCGATCTGTCCCAGCGGCAGTACTTCATCAGCCACCCCGCCATCAACACAGGCCTTGGGCATGCCGTAAATGGTTGAGGTTGCTTCATCCTGCACCAGGGTTACCCCTCCTTTTTGCTTCAGCAGTTGCATCCCTTTGAAGCCATCATTACCCATACCGGTTAAAACTACACCCAGCATTGATCCTGCCGTGGCCTCTGCCATGGATGAGATCATCAGGTCAACGGAAGGGATATAGACGTATTGGGGATAAGCGGTGGTGGGTGCGGTCTTGATTACCAGGCCGCTACCACTTCGCACCACCTGAGTATGCATACCACCTGGTGCAACCAGGATGGTACCAGGTTTCACCTGCTCACCATCAACCGCCTCTTTGACGTTAATGGAGCATTTGGCATTCAGACGGTCAGCATAGGGGCCGGTAAAGGCCTTGGGCATATGGATCGCCACCACGATGCCATAGGGGAAGTTCATCGGGATGCGGGAGATGACCTCCTGCAGCGCCACTGGCCCGCCGGTTGAGGCGCCGATGCCAACATGGGTGATCTTTTTGGAATGGATCTTTGATGTCTTGACCGTAGCGCGTGGAGCTGCTGCCATAGAGGTGGTACGTGGCATTGCCAGGCCGCTTGAAGGACGGATAATGTGTGAGCGGGTTGCTTCACGTACCTTCTTAAGTAATTCATCTCTGAAGATATTCTGCGCATCGGAAGAGTCAGTAACATTTTTGGGAATATAATCCAAGGCGCCGGCATCCAGCGCCTCAAAGGTCGCCTTGGCACCTTCATTGGTAAGGGTTGAAACCATCAGGACCTTGGTGGGGGCCTTGGCCATGATCTGTTTCAGGGCAGAAATACCGTCCATGCGGGGCATTTCTACATCCATGGTAATCAGGTCTGGTTTCAGGGCGATTGCTTTTTCAACTCCCTCAACGCCGTCACAGGCAGTACCGATGACCTCAAGGGAAGGATCCTTGACCAGAATGCCACGAATAGCCATCCGCATGAAGGATGAATCATCGACAATCAGAACACGGGTTTTAGCACCCGACACAGGAGAAAACATCATGCCTCCGTTGGTTATGCCTTAGAAAATATGGATGTAACCAGTTCCTTAACATCAGGTACGGCATCATCCAGTTCATAGCAGAATCGCTCAATATCAAGGTGTTCAAGGCTGGGGTGCTGTTCTTTCAGTATGGCCCAACCTTCTTCTTCAGAGAGGTTGAAGCTGGCCCAGGCATTGCCACCGTAGTAGAGATCCCTGACTGAGCAGAACAGGTCAGCCAGATTGACAATGGCACACAGTACCGGGTCGCTGGCAGCCTCACGCGGGCTGTGGTGGTACAGTACCACTTCCTTGTAGGCTTCCTGGAAATTCCATTTTTCAGCGATGCAGTAGCCTATTTCATTATGGGTGGTGCCGAACTCTTCCAGCTCCATATCAATCAGACGTACCGGTCGCTCCTTGATTGCAGTCAGTATTTTTGAGAAAGATTCCGGTTGGTAGTAGCTAAGCACAACCTCACCGATGTCATGCACGATACCTGCAAGATAGGCCTTCTCAATGTCCGGGTAATGGATCTTTTCAGCAATGATCTTGGAGACCATGCCGACACCGAATGAGTGGGCCCAGAAGGTACTGATGTCAATCACACCACCCTTGTCTTCAAAGGCGCTGATGAATGACGAGGTGAGGGCGATCTCTTTTATGTGACGAATACCAAGATAGACCAAAGCCCGTTTAAGGGAGGTGATTTCCTGGTTTGCGCGATAGATGGGAGAGTTAACCATCTTCATTACCCGGGCGGTCATGACCAGATCAGTCAGCATCAGGTCTGCTACTTTGTCAACATTGACATCCGGGTCGTCAAGCAGTTGCAGTACCTGGGTTGCCACCACCGGAATCGTGGGCAGGTCATCAATCTTCGCCACCATCTGGCGGGCTGTTTCCATCATTGCCTGTTTATCCATCGTGGGATCCCCCGCTATTTCTTATAACCAAAACCGCCTGGAAAATGGACGGTCTTGAACTTGTCATTAACGCCATGAAGGGATTCGGACTGGCCAACAAAGAAGTACCCGTAGGGTTGCAGGTTGTTGTAAAAGTGCTGCACAACCTTTGATTTTGAAGCGAGGTCAAAGTAGATCAGGACGTTAGCACAAAAAATAAAGTCAAAACTCTTCATGAAGACCATCTTGGTGTCGTCATAGAGGTTCATCTTGTTGAAGGTGACAAATTTTTTGACATCCGGCGAGAGGATGAATTTACCAGCATCCTCTTTGAAATACTTTTTCTTGTACAGGTCCGGTACGTTACGGACCGAGTAGGCGTTATAAATCCCTTCCTTGGCCTGGGCAACCACGGTTTCATTGATGTCGGTGCCGACGATCTCAATGATCCAGTCTTTGAGGATGGTAGACCGTTTTTCCAAAAGCATCATTGCCAGGGTGTAGGCCTCTTCACCGGATGAGGAGGCTGCAGACCAGATCCGCAGTTTGCGGAATCCCATCTTGCTTTTGGCTTCAACTATTTCCGGCAGAAACTTGGTCTCAATGGCGTTCAATTGAGGGACGCAGCGGAAGAAGTAGGTCTCGTTAGTGGTGACTTCATCCAGTAGAAAACGCAGTTCTTCACCGCCACGGGGGGATTTGAGCAGGCCGTAATAATCCATGGCGGTCTTGGTGCCGGTGGCCTCCATCCGCTTGGTAAGACGGCTTTCAAGAAAATATTTTTTTGTGGTGTGGAAGTACATCCCGCACAGATTGTAGATAAAGTCGCGTAGTAATTCAAAATCTTTATCAGATATAGCCACGTTACGTCCCTCTTTCGTGTTAAGCTGATGCTTTAGCGTCCGCCAGATGCCCCTTCACCACCGTCAACCATGCCGACCGGGTCTACAATCAATGCTACCCGTCCATCCCCCAGGATGGTTGAACCGGCAATACCGGTGACGTTAGCCAGGTACTTGCCCAGTGATTTGATGGCCACTTCCTGCTGACCCACCAGGCGGGTTACCACCAGACCAACCCGTTTGTCGGCAGAGCCGATCACCACGATGTAGCAGAAGTTGTCCTGATCGTGACAGCGTTTGACGTTGAAGACCTGCTCCAGGCGTACCAGCGGTAGCACCATATCACGCAGTTTCAGCACTTCCTGGCCGCCAATGACGTGGAATTCACGCTGGTCAACCCGCAGGGTTTCAAGCACCGAGGCCAAGGGGATGGAGTAGATCTCCCCTTCAACTTCTACCAGCAGTGACTGAATAATGGCCAGGGTCAGGGGCAGGCGCAGGATGAATTCCGATCCCATCCCTTTTTCACTTTTGATCTCGATCAGGCCGTTCAATTTTTTGATGTTGGTCTTGACTACATCCATACCAACGCCACGGCCTGAAAGATCCGAGGCCTGATCTTTAGTGGAAAAGCCGGGCAGGAAGATCAGGTCAAACATCTCGCGCTGGGTCATGGCTGCCAGCTGCTCCTCGGTGATCAGCCCTTTTTCAATCGCCTTGCGTCCGACCCGGTCAGTATCAATACCGCGGCCATCATCCTTGATACTGATGATGATGGAGTTGCCTTCGTGGACTGCAGCAAGAATCAGGGTGCCGGTGCGCTGTTTACCGGCGGCAAGACGGTCGTCAGGTGTTTCGAGACCGTGATCCATGGCGTTACGGATCAGGTGGATCAGCGGATCGCCGATTTCATCGACAACTGATCGGTCAAGCTCGGTCTCTTCACCAAAGATCTGCAGGTCAACTTCTTTGCCAAGATCGCGGGCCAATGAGCGAACAATGCGGGGAAACTTCTTGAATACCTTTTCCACCGGGATCATCCGCATTTTGAGGACCTGCATCTGCAGTTCCGAGGTGACAAAGCTCATCCGTTTGGCCAGTTTGCCAAACTCTTCACTGAACAGGATATGGTCAGAGGTACCGCCCTGTAGATCCTGATTCAGCTGGATCATCCGGTTCCGTTCCAACACAAGTTCGCCCACCTGGTTCATCAGGTCGTCCAGACGCTTGACATCAACCCGAACCGTGGTGTTGTCGGAAAGATCGTCGCCACTACCTTTTTCTCCGCCTTTGGGTGGGGCCGGTTTTTTTGCCGCTTCAGGGGCAGGGCGGGGTGCTGCAGGGGGCATGGCCACTGCAGGAGCTGCTTCTTGGGCAGGTTTCGCTTCGGCCTGCGGGGCTGCTGTTGCGGCAGGCGGTGCTTCTGCTGTCGAAACAGCTTCAGCCGCCGGCGGAGCCGGAGCAGCTGGCTGCTCGGTAAGCAGGGGAATCAATTTATTGATGGTTTCATTTATTTCCCGATCAACAATTTCACCACCTTTAATATCAGCTACCAGTGTTTTGACCAGGTCTGTGGCTTCTAGTACCACATCCATGATCTCGGAGGTCAGTTGCAGTTCACCCTTGCGGAGGCGATTCAGGACATCCTCGGTTTTATGGGTGACCCGCACCAGCAGATCAAAGCCTAGAAAGCTGGACGCCCCTTTGACGGTGTGGATGGAGCGGAAGATCCGGTTCATCAGCTCCGGGTCATCTGAGGCCTTTTCCAAGGCAATCAGATCGTCGTCCAGCTTCTCCAGAAGCTCGGTTGTTTCTGCCAGAAATCCTTCAAGAAGTTCCTGGTCTTCGCAATCAATGGGCATTACACACCTCGCCGTGCTGAGATGATAGTGAAAGGAAACAGCGCATAGTTAACTACAAATTACCGAAAAGTTGACGCTCATCCTGGGAGAACATCTTTTGCAGATCAAGCAGGACCAGTAACCGCTCAGCCTGATTGATAACTCCGGCAATACATTCCTGATCAATTCCGCTAGTTACAACGGCAGGTGAAGGCTGAATCTCGCTGCTGGATATACGGATGACCTCTGAAACTGCATCCACGATAAAGCCCATCAACTCCCCTTCGACATCCATGACCATAATGCGGGTCTGTTTGTCGTACTCGATTTCAATCAGGCCAAAGCGACGACGCATGTTAATAATTGGAATAACTTTGCCGCGGAGATTTATCACTCCCTCTACATAGTGAGGGGTGTTGGGGACGCGGGTGATGCTGGGCATTCTGATAATTTCACGTACCTTCAGGACATCTACACCGTACTCTTCGTTGTCCAGGCTGAAGCTGACCAGTTGAATCAGTTCACCATGATCACCAGTACGTGCCTCATTGGCATTCATCGGCACCAGGGCATTGGACATGGAAACCTCCTTCAGGGATAAGACGTATATCAGTATGAATTTAGAAGCAATTTAGTTTGGTACAGTTCCAGATGCAGCAGGATACTGCCAGAATGCCTGTATATGTACCATGCAAGCGGTACCTGTGCAAGTAGATGGCGCAGTGAAACTGTTTTTGTTGATGGAATATATATTATAAAACACTCATGTTTTATGGTGGGTCAGATAATTGACATTAGGGGAGATGCGTCATATACTTTGTGTTGTGCTACCTAAAAGTAGGTATTGTGTGCCGTAAGAGGTTATTATGCTTCCTAAAAGTTCTTTCTGTGTTCTTGATAGTGATCGCAAAACCCGTGATCTTGTGTCAGCGTTTCTGACATATAAGGGCTATGAGACGGCTGTATTTGATGTCGATGTGGATGTTTTTGACACCACTCCCGCGCATTGCCCGCGAATTCTGGTGGCAGATCAACTATCGCTGTTTGCCCGATCAAGTGATGTATTACAGCGGACTTGGCAGGTTGATCCTGAGCTGGTGGCGATCGTGTATGGGCAATCAGATGCAGCACGTACGTTGCCCCACGATGAACGGTTGATCTTTTTACCCAAACCACTGAATCTGGATGAGCTTGAAAGCGTGGTAATGCGGGCGCTGGAATATCAGGCCATGAAAGTACGGGTCCCTGAACAGCCGATTGATGAATACCCCCATTTTCTCTGTTCAACCATCATTGGCAGAAGTCGTCAGATGCTTAACCTGTTTGAAATGATTGAAAAAGTTGCTGAATCCAGCGCAACAGTCCTGATTCAGGGAGAGTCTGGAACCGGCAAGGAACTTGCAGCCCGTGCAATACATCAACTTTCAGACAGAAGCGGTAGAAATTTTGTGCCGGTCAACTGTGCCGCCATTCCTGATGATCTGCTGGAGAGTGAGCTGTTTGGCCATGTGAAAGGGTCATTTACCGGTGCCTATGCCAATCGGATCGGCCGGTTTGAGATGGCGGACAAAGGAACCCTCTTTCTGGATGAAATTGGTGATATGAAGGCAACCCTGCAGGTCAAGCTGCTACGGGTGCTGCAGGCCAAAGAGTTTGAACCGGTGGGATCAACCCGTTCCCAGAAGGTGGATGTGCGGATCATTGCCGCATCCAACAAGAATCTTGATGAGCAGGTAGCCACCCGTGACTTCAGGGAGGATCTCTACTACCGGCTTTCAGTTATTCCGATTACGATTCCGCCCTTGCGGGACCGGCGTGAAGATATTCCGCTCTTGATCAATCATTTTCAGGGGCAGTTTAACCGCGATCGGCGTCGTCTGGTCAAAGGGTTTGCTCGCGAAGCCCTTGAGATGCTCTGTAACTATGATTGGCCCGGTAATGTGCGGGAGCTTGAGAACCTGGTGGAGCGGATGATCACCATGAAAGAGAGCGGGTTTATTACGGTGGATGATCTGCCTGAAAAATACCTGATATCCCGGACGGTTATACAATCGCCTGCAGCAGCATCAGGTTCTGTCAGCACAGCTAAAGATCTGCCATTGGAAGGAATCTGTCTGAATAGTGCAGTTGATGCCTTTGAAAACGGCCTTATTATACAGGCCTTACAACGTACTGGCGGTAACAAAAAAGAAGCTGCAACCCTTTTAAACCTGAAGCGGACAACCCTGATTGAGAAGCTGAAAAAGAAAAACCTGCAGTTCCCCTGATTGGGGAGGTACGTATGTCGATCAATGCAGCCCAGACAATGTCATTATTGCAGAGCATGCTGCGGGAGCAGTCCCGTCCGGCAGCGGAGCAGTCTGTAACTACAGTCTCGTCCCGCTTTTCAGATCGATTGGATGCGGTGATTGACCGCAACATGGTGCCTGCAGAGGCATCACCCGAGGCGGTACAGCATGCGGCAGAACTGCTGCAGCTGACCACTTTGCGCAGTTCGCTGGAACTGCTTGCTGATCATCCCGATAGTGATGGTGGCGTGGCGTTACCCATGGCCGCACTTCCCGCTTCTGGCTCGTCCCAGGTTTCGTCACCCATCAACGCCTACCTTACAAACCTTGCCAATGGTGAAACCCGCACCAGCAATGCTACCAGGCAGCCACTGCCAGAGCCGGAAATTGAGCCAGGCCCCAAGGCCCCGGAACAGGTGGAGCGCCGTTCCTCCCGCTTGTCTGATGCATCCCCATCAGTCAACATTGAACAGACCATAGCCAAGGCAGCCCAACGGTATGGCGTTGATGCCGGGCTGATCAAGGCGGTTATCAAGGCTGAAAGCAACTTTAACCCAAGGGCTGTTTCCCATGCCGGAGCTCAGGGATTAATGCAGCTGATGCCTGCTACCGCCCGTGGATTGGGGGTCAGCAACTCCTTTGATCCAGAGCAGAATGTGATGGCTGGCACCCGGTTTTTGAAAGGACTGCTGGATAGATATAGCGGTGATCTTGATTCGGCCCTGGCAGCCTATAACTGGGGGCCGGGCAATGTGGATCGTAAACCTGACCGTCTTCCCCGTGAGACCCGTGAATATCTGGTGAAGGTAAAACAGTACTATTCGGCATTTACTGCCTGATTGAGAGCCTGTATGTCTTGTCTGCCTTCCCCGCGCCATTTCTTCCATCTCATCTTGGTTGTTATCTCTCTGATTGTCGTGCTGAAAAGCCATCAGGTGCAGGCAGATCTGTTTCAGTATACTGATAAGGATGGCACGGTGGTCATGGTGGATGATGAGGGCAAGATTCCATCCCAGTATCGTAAAAAGGTCAAGAATAGCCGTTCTTCCACCAGTGGTGGGGACCGCTATACCGGGGTCACGGTGCGAGGCAATAAGGTGTTGGTACCGGTCACCCTCAGTTTTCGTAACGAAACAGTTCAGGCTCGCATGCTTCTGGATACTGGTGCCAGTGTAACCACCATCTCGCCGCAGTTGGCAAGCCGTCTCGGTATCAGACCTGAGCATACCAGCCGGTCTGTGGGCAGGGTGGCTGATGGCAGCTTTATTACCGCCTATAATACGGTTGTTGACTATATGCAGGTCGGGCCGAAGACGAAGCATAGCGTAGAAGTTGCGGTAGTGCCGATGAATGGCCCGACAATGGGATTTGATGGCCTGCTGGGGATGAACTTTCTGGGGGATTTCCGCTATCACGTGAATATGGGGAGCCAGACTATTGAGTGGGTACAACACTGAGCCTTTTTAAAAACTACTGCGGAGGCCGTCTACTGCGTTGCGCGGTACTCGTTCCTTCGCCTAGTTGTCAGCTATGTCTCAGTCTCTGCGTTCCGAGCGCCTTGTATCCGGCCTTCCTCATGACGTTTTAAAAGAGGCTCTACTGATTGGTAATACGTTAGAGTAAATCCACCGGATCAATATCTACTGCCGCTCTGACAGTTGCCGGAAGTGACAGCTCTCTACGGTAGGCGGCTAACAGACGCCGCAGTGCTGCCCGGCTGGCGTCCTTTAAAAGAATCTGCTGACGAAAACGTCCCCGCAAGCGGTACAGTGGCGCCGGTGCCGGCCCCAGAATCTCAACCCGCAACCCCAGCCTGTTCTTGATGGCACGCAGTACGGTGGCAGACTGCTCCGCCGCTGTTGTCAGGCTCTTTTCGCTGGTTGCTGAGAGTTTAATTGCTGCCAGAAAACCATAGGGTGGATAGTTCAGCTCCTGCCGGAATAACAACTCTTCCTGATAGAACCGTTTAAAGTCATGATCAGCTGCGTAGGCAATGCCGTAGTGATCCGGTGTCATGGCCTGCAGCAACACCCGCCCCGGCAGTTCTCCCCGTCCAGCCCGTCCAATTACCTGTGAAAGAACCTGAAAGGTACGCTCTGTGGCCCTGAAGTCCGGCAGGTAGAGGCTCCCTTCTGCCTGGAGTACACCAACCAGGGTCACACCGGGAAAATCGTGCCCCTTGGCGATCATCTGGGTTCCCACCAGAATATCCACCTCACCACGTCCAACCTTGTCCAGTATCCGGGCATGGCCGCCCTTGCCACTGGTGGTGTCACTGTCCATCCGTGCGATTCGTGCATCCGGGAACCGTTCCAGTAGTTCATGCTCAATCCGTTCAGTACCCACTCCCATCTCTTTCAGTTCCAGTTCACCGCAGGCAGGGCAGATACAGGGGGCCGGCACCTGGTAGTCACAGTAATGGCAGAGGCTCTTTCTGCGCTGGCGATGGTAAGTCAGGGAGACCGAGCAGTTGGGGCATTGCAGATCAGCCCCGCAGGCAGGACAGACCAGCCAGCTGGCAAAACCGCGTCGGTTCAGGAACAGCAGACTTTGCTCTCCCCGTTCCAGGTTGTCTGCCAGGGCCTCGATCAGTTGGGGGGATAGAGGTGATTCGGCAGTCATGCGGGTGTTGATGATACTGGTTGCAGGTAAAGGGCGGTTAGCAACCCGTTCAGGCAGCGACAGGTAGCCCAGTTTCCCCTGCTGGGCTGCAAAACGGGTGGTAATAAGCGGTGTGGCAGAACCCAGCAGTACCACTGCCTGCTCCTGTTGTCCCCGCACCAGCGCCAGGTCACGGGCATTGTAGCGCAGGCCATCAGACTGTTTAAAAGATGCCTCATGTTCCTCATCCACCACAATAATGCCGATCCGTTCCAGCGGGGCAAAGATGGCAGAGCGGGCACCGATCACGATCCGCACTTCACCTCGCCGGATACGACGCCATTCATCATAGCGTTCGCCATCGGAAAGGGCGCTGTGCAGCACGGCAATACCATCGCAGAAGCGGGCACGAAAACGTTGCACCAGTTGAGGGGTCAGGGAAATTTCTGGCACCAGCACCAGGGCGTTGTTGCCCGCAGCCAGGCTATGGGCAATCCCCTGCAGATAGACTTCGGTCTTGCCGCTACCGGTAATGCCATGCAGTAGAAACGGGGCAAAACCGTTGCCGTCCAGAGCAGTCAGGATGGTCGTCAGTGCCTGCTGCTGGTGCAGGGTCAGCGGCTTTGGCGAGTCCTTTGCCACACTAAGGCCGGCAAACGGGTCACGATACACCTCTCGTTCGCTGGTCTGAACCAGTCCCAACTCCACTAGCCTCCGCAGGTTCGTGCTGCATTCGCCAAAGCGTGCCTTAAGTTCTGCTGATGAAACTGGCCCGGATTGGCGTAGAAAGGCGAGGATATCCAGCCCTTTGCCCCTAAGCTTGGCAGGATCATCAGCAGACAGTGCGCTAAAGATTCGCTCGTGCCTGACTTTCTTGCCGCCGCTTACGGCCTCCCCGTCAGCACTGCTACGGCTTTGCAGGTTGATGCCGGTGGGCAGGGCGGTCTTGAGTACTTCTCCCAGAGGATGCAGGTAGTAGTCGGCAATCCATTGGAAGAAGGTTAGCTCTGCATCGGTCCAGAGCGGTTCAGGGTCCAGTACATCCAACAGATCTTTCAGCTGCTGGCCTTCAGGCGGCGTGCTGAAACGGAGCACGTAGGCGGTTAGCTTGCGTTTGCCAAACGGGACAAAGACCCGTACCCCCGGTTTTATAAGGTTGGCAAGGTGGGCAGGCACTCGGTAATGAAAGCTGGTATCCAGGGGGAGTGGGACAGCAACTTCAACAGTGCGTGGTTGTTGAGCAGTTTCTGTCTGATTTGGTTGAGTATGTCTGATCTCTGTGGTAGTCACGATGGATATCAGTATCTTTCAGCAATGGCGTGGTGACAAGAGGAAAGTGGTGGGGAGAGCCAGAAAACCATGAACCTGTTTCTGCTTGTTTTTCTGTTGATCTATGGTGCAGTCAATACCTGGTTCGTTTTCAGGCTGATCCAGGCCTTTCCGTCATTGCAAAACTGGTGGCTGTTTCCGGTTGGCTGGTGCCTGTTGATGGTCGCTGCGCCGATACTGAGCCGTCTGCTGGAGCAGGAAGGGCAGACGTTTGCTGCATCCCTGGCAGCTTACATCGGCTACAGTTGGATGGGACTGCTGTTTTTGTTTGTTTCCCTGTCAGCGGTACTGGAATTGCTACGCCTACTGCACTGGTTAGCTCATTTTTTTCTGCAACTGCCAGCTAGTGCACTATTGTCTCCCCGTCCTGGTTTTGTCTGCTGCTTTGGTCTGGCTCTGCTAATCAGCTGTTATGGCTGGTTTGAGGCAGGTTATCTGAAGGTTGAACATCATACGATCATAACCTCTAAGTTGCCTAAAGGGGCTGCCAGGGTAAGGGTGGTTCAGATCTCAGACCTGCATATCGGTCTGATTGTCGGGTCACAACAGGTGCAGCAACTGGTGGCTGCTGTGAAAACCTTGAAGCCTGATCTGCTGGTTGCCACCGGTGATATCGTAGATGGCCACATCAGTCATGTTGATGGTATCTCGCAGATGTTGCATGAACTGCAACCCCCGTTGGGGATGGTGGCGGTGCTGGGCAACCATGAATATTACGCCGGACTTGGGTCATCCCGCAGGTTTCTGGAGCTGTCAGGCTTTCAGCTCTTGCAGGATCAGACCGCACTGGTTGGTGAGCACCTGGCGCTGGTGGGGGTGGATGATCCTGCAGCACAACGGTTTGGAAGAAACGGGATCAGCGATGAAACGAATCTTTTGGGTGGCATACCCCATAATCGGTTTGTGCTGCTGCTGAAACACCGCCCGGTGGTGGTTCAAAAAAGTATCGGGCAGTTTGATCTGCAGCTTTCCGGTCATGTGCATAAGGGGCAGATCTTTCCGTTTAATCTGCTTACCTGGCTTAACTTCCCGGTACGGGCCGGGATGAACCAGCTGGCTGATGGCAGCCGGTTGTATGTCAGCCGCGGTACCGGCACCTGGGGGCCGCCGATCAGGTTTTTGGCACCGCCAGAGCTGACGGTGATTGATCTTGACCCTGCCAAAAAATAACCCGGCCTGCTATCACTGACAGCAGGCCGGGTTTGGAGAGCACATTGAGCTGAAATCAGAGCTACCAGTATTTTTTAGGTGGCTCTGTATGACCTACTTTCTTGATTTCAGCATCAATAATCTTGAACATATCACCACTTTCACAGGTCCAGGCATCCCCCTCTTCAGGTGGGTTTGGAAAGTTGCGGTGCCCCAGAAAAACCTCTGCATCATCAATAAAACCGAACCAGTCCAGTGAACCGGTCATCCAGATCTTTGTTTTAAGTTCCATATGAAAAGGACTCCTTGTTTAGTAAAGAATGGGCAGACTTTCAGGTAAAGCGGCAGTAAATGTCAATATTTTTTTCATGGCTGGCATGTTGTCTGCAACTTGACTTTCAGTAATGGAATGGTTACATCTTCAAAACATACCATACCAGTCTGCTTTTAACTTTCAAACTAGATAGCAACAGGTGATGCCATGCCACGTTCAGGCGGGAAAAAGCCGTCATTTGCAGGACAGTACAACCGGCACCTTGAAGAGATGCGTTCGCTCTTGCGTACCCTTGATCCCGGTTTGGCTGCAGAGGATGAAGGCAGTCTGAATGCTGCCATGGATATTTACGAAACAGATAAGCATCTGGTGCTGGAGTTTGATCTGCCAGGCATAAGCCCTGAAAATATCAACCTGGTGCAGCGTGGCATGGTCTGTGTGATTCAGGCGGATAAACTGTCTGACACGCCTGATGAACCGGTGCACTATCTCTGTCTTGAACGCCACTTCGGACGGCTGCGTCGTACGGTACGGCTGCCGGATCTGGTTGATCCAAGCCATATCCGAGCAGAATATCAGTGCGGGGTCTTGCGCATCATTTGTCCAAAAGGGCAGGAACGTCGTATTTTGATTAAGGAGTTAACACGTGAGCAAGTCTGATCAGGAATCAAACAATAATGAACCGGTCATCGTGACGGAAGAGGAACTGAAGATACCGGAACAGTTGCCGCTTTTGCCGATCCGCGATGTAGTGGTCTATCCCTTTATGATTATTCCGCTCTTTGTGGGGCGCGAGATGTCGATCAAGGCGGTTGATCAGGCCCTGGCCGGAGACAGGATGATCATGCTGGCCACCCAGCATGATATTGGTGATGAAGATCCTACCCCGGATAAGATCTACAATGTCGGCACCGTGGCCATGATCATGCGGATGCTGAAGCTGCCGGATGGTCGGGTCAAGATCCTGGTACAGGGGTTGGTGAAGGCCAGAATAGCCGAGTTTGTCGAGTTCAAACCGTTCCATACGGTGCGGATTGAGCGTCTGGTTGAACCGTCAGCCCTGGATACCCTTGAAACCGAAGCCCTGATGCGTACCGTGCGGGAGCAGCTGACCAAGATTTCCGAGCTGGGCAAGCAGATCTCGCCAGAAGTGATGGTGATTCTGGAGAATATCTCTGACCCTGGCAGCATGGCTGACCTGATCGCCAGCAACCTTGGTCTGAAGCTCTCTGAGGCCCAGATGCTGCTGGAGATTGAAGATCCGGTCAAGCGTCTGACCAAGGTGAATGATCTGTTGGCCCGTGAGCATGAAATGCTGTCGGTACAGGCCCAGATTCAGAACGCAGCCCGGGAGGAGATGGGTAAAAACCAGAAAGAATACTACCTGCGGGAGCAGATGAAGGCAATCCAGCAGGAACTGGGCGATAACGACGGCAAGGAAGAGCTGGAAGAGCTGCGCAAGGCCATTGAAACAGCCAAGATGCCGGAAAATGTCCAGAAAGAGGCACTCAAACAGCTGGGGCGGCTGGAGCGGATGCATGGTGATTCCGGTGAGGCCGGGGTGATCCGCACCTATCTGGATTGGCTGATTGAGATTCCCTGGTCAAAGACCACCCGCGATTCACTGGATATCATCCGCGCCAAGAAGATCCTGGATGAAGACCATTCCTACCTGGACAAGGTCAAGGAACGGATTCTGGAATTTCTGGCAGTCCGCAAGCTGAATAAGAAGATGAAAGGACCGATCCTCTGCTTTGTGGGGCCTCCTGGCGTGGGCAAGACCTCGCTGGGCAAATCCATTGCACGGGCTCTGAATCGCAAATTCGTACGGATCTCCCTTGGTGGTGTGCGGGATGAGGCTGAGGTTCGCGGCCACCGCCGTACCTATCTGGGGGCGCTACCGGGCCGGATTATCCAGGGGATGAAGCAGGCTGGCACCAAAAACCCGGTCTTTATGCTGGATGAGCTGGATAAGCTGGGCTATGACTACAAGGGTGACCCATCGGCAGCCCTGCTGGAGGTGCTTGATCCCCAGCAGAATAACGCCTTTTCGGATCACTACGTCAACCTGCCCTACGATCTGTCCAACGTCCTGTTTGTGGCTACAGCCAACCATAGCGACCCGATCCCCTCAGCCCTCTACGACCGGATGGAGGTAATCAACATCCCCGGTTACACCGAGGAGGAAAAACTGGAGATCGCTACCCGCTATCTGGTGCCGCGCCAGTTAAAGGACAACGGACTTAAAGCCAAACATATCCTGTTTGAGCAGGAGGCGCTCAAGGAGATCATTGCCAAATATACCCGTGAGGCGGGCTTACGGAATCTGGAACGGGAAATCGGCAATGTCTGTCGTAAGGTGGCCCGCAAGATTGCAGAAGGGAATAAACGTCAGGTCAAGATCACTCCGACCATGGTGGCTACCCTGCTGGGGGCTGCCAAGTTCCTGCGGGATGATGAGATGGATAAGAACGAAGTCGGCGTGGTCAACGGTCTGGCCTGGACCTCGGTAGGTGGTGAAGTGCTGCATATTGAAGCCACCACCATGGCAGGCAAGGGGGGGATGGCCCTGACCGGTCAATTGGGTGATGTCATGAAGGAATCGGTGCAGGCAGCCCTGGCCTATATCCGTTCCCATGGCAGTGAGTTCCATATCGCTCCGGAATGGTTTCAGGAAAACGAAATCCATGTTCACGTACCAGCCGGTGCCGTGCCCAAGGATGGTCCTTCAGCAGGCTGCGCCATGGCCACAGCCCTGATTTCGGTGTTGACTAAGGTGCCGGTACGGAAAGATGTGGCCATGACCGGCGAGATCTCCCTGCGTGGCAAGGTGCTGCCGATCGGCGGCCTGAAAGAGAAGATTCTTGCCGCCGTACGGGCCGGTATGAAGACCGTTATCATCCCGGAGCAGAACAGAAAAGATCTTGAAGATATTCCGAAAGAGATGCAGAAGAAGGTTAAAATTGTGCCGGTGAAAGAGATTGATGAGGTGCTAAAACTGGCCCTTGAGAAGTTTCCGATTCCAGTCCCCAAAGGTAAGCCAAAGCCAGCCACCCCGAAAGTGGTGGTCAGACCCAGTAAAGAAATTTCTGCGTGAAAGGTCTGGCAGAGCTTGGCGAATTCGGTCTGATCGACCAGATTCGTGCCCGTTTCCCCCAGCCATCTGCGCCTGAATTGGGAATCGGCGATGATGCAGCATTACTTTCCCCCTCTGCTGGCAGTCAGGTGGTTGTCTCCACTGACCTGCTGGCTGAGGGGGTTCATTTTGATCCGGGCTTTGGCCCGGCCCGACTGCTGGGACGCAAGTCTCTGGCAGTCAACCTGTCTGATATTGCCAGCATGGGGGCTGTTCCGCGCTGGTTTTTTCTCTCGCTGGCCATTCCCACCGGATTCCCGCTCGAAACCATTGAAGGCTTTCTGGATGGTCTGGCTGAACAGGCAGCTGAGCACAACTGCATCCTGGCTGGTGGTGATACCTGTGGTTCAAAGGGTGGGTTGACAGTCTCGGTTACCATCATGGGCGAGCAACAGCCTGAGCTGATTCTGAAGCGGACTGGAGCGCAGCTTGATGATGAGGTCTGGGTCAGCGGCACGCTGGGGGATTCAGCCCTGGGACTGAAACTGTTGCTGGAAGGTACCCGGCTGGGCGGTGAACATGATTGCCTACTGTTACGGCACCTTGACCCAACCCCGCGCTGCAACCTGGGATTAAAGCTGGCAGAATCACGTTTGGTTAGTGCCATGATCGACATCAGCGACGGCCTGCTGGCTGATCTGGGACATATCGGTGAACAGTCTGGCTGCGGCGCAGAGATTCTGCTTGGACAACTTCCCCTTTCTCCTGCATTTCAAGCCTGCGCTGTCAATCAGCCTGTCTTTCCCTGGCATCTGGTAATCAGCGGCGGTGAGGACTACGAGCTCTGTTTCACTGCTCCTCCCTGTAACCATGGGGCTATCCAAAAAATATCAAAAACTACTGGCATTCCGCTTACGGTTGTTGGTAAAGTAACCAGCTCAAGACAGGTTCAAGCGATCCTGCCTGATGGAACAAACTTCCAGCCATCTGCTTCCGGCTATACCCATTTTTGACCCTCATCTGAAAGGAAACTGTACCGATGTCTACCCCGATTACTGCCCAGCAGGCCCTGCGCTGCGCCAATACGATCCGTCTTCTTGCTGCTGATGCTGTTGAAAAAGCCAACTCCGGCCACCCCGGCCTGCCAATGGGCTCTGCGGATATGGCGGTTGCCCTGTGGGGCGGTTTCATGAGCTTTAATCCTGCTGACACAACTTGGGCCAACCGTGACCGTTTCATCCTTTCTGCCGGCCATGGTTCCATGTTGATCTATTCGTTGCTGCATATGTTCGGGTTTGACCTTTCTATGGAAGAGTTGAAGAACTTCCGTCAATGGGGCAGCAAAACCCCTGGTCACCCGGAATTCGGGCATACCGCTGGCGTTGAAGTAACCACTGGTCCTCTGGGACAGGGTGTGGCTAACGGCGTTGGCATGGCCCTGGCTGCAAAAATGGCTGCAGAGCGGTTCAATACCCCGGACTTTTCACCCATTACCCACCGTGTTTTTGCCATTGTGGGTGACGGCGACCTGCAGGAGGGGATCTCCTACGAGGCAGCTGCCCTGGCTGGTCACCTCAAGCTGGGCAACCTGGTCTACCTGTATGACAGCAACAATATCACCATTGAAGGCAAAACTGATCTGGCCTGGTCTGAAGATGTTGCCAAGCGGTTTGAGGCAGCAGGCTGGCATATCCAGAAGGTGGATGGCCATGACCATGATCAGGTCACTGCTGCCCTTCAGAATGGTATTGCCGAGACCGCTAAGCCTTCACTGATTATTGCCACCACCCATATCGCCTACGGTGCGCCCAACAAGCAGGACTCTTCCGGTGCCCATGGTTCGCCACTGGGTAAGGATGAGATTGAGGCTACCCGCGCCAACCTGAGCTGGGAAGAAAAACCGTTTACCGTTCCTGCGGATGTTGCTGAGCAATGCGCCAAGCGGGTGGCAGAGTTAAAGGCTGGATATGACGTATGGCAGGCCGGTTTTGCTGGCTGGCGTGTTGCTAATCCGGACAAAGCAACCCTGTGGGATGCCATGTGGCAGAAGCAGATGCCTGAGAATCTGGCTGAAGAACTGCTGGCTGTCGTTGCTGGCAAGGATGGCGCAACCCGCTCCCTGTCCGGCGCAGTTCTGCAGAAGGTAGCAGCCCTGTTGCCTGCGCTGGCCGGCGGTTCTGCTGACCTGTCCCCTTCCAACAATAGTGACATCAAAGGTGGTGGCTCAGTACAGGCTGGCGCCTTTGGTGGCCGTAACCTGCACTTTGGTATCCGCGAGCATGCCATGGGGGCAATCTGTAATGCCATGTCACTCTATGGCTGTTTTATCCCTTACGGCGCAACCTTTCTGGTCTTCTCCGATTACTGCCGTCCGGCAGTACGTCTGTCCGCCCTGATGCAGCAACAGGTGGTTTACATCTTTACCCATGACTCCTATGCGGTAGGTGAGGATGGCCCGACCCACCAGCCGATTGAGCATACCGCTTCCCTGCGGCTGATCCCCGGCCTGCAGGTAATCCGTCCGGCTGATGCCGATGAGACCGCCCTGGCCTGGTATGCTGCCATGAAGTATCACAATGGCCCCACCGCCCTGATCCTGACCCGTCAGAAACTGCCGCTGCTGCCGAAGCCTGCTGGCTTTAACAAGAGCCTGCCGCTGGCAGGTGGCTATGTGCTGGCTGATGTTGCCAATCCTGCGGTGGTGCTGATGGCATCCGGTTCAGAGGTCTCCCTTGCCATGGATGCTGCCAAGCTGCTGGCTGATAAAGGGATCGCAGCACGGGTTGTGTCGGTGCCGGATGTGGGCACCTTTGTGGCTCAATCAGCAGAGTACCGTGCTTCTGTGCTACCCAAAGGGGTCAAGCGGGTGGCCATTGAGGCCGGTCGTGGCGAGTCCTTTGGCAAACTGCTGGGGGAAGAAGGCCTGTTTATCGGTTGGGAGCAGTTTGGTGCATCCGCACCGGCAGAGATCCTGGCTGAGCAGTTTGGCCTGACTCCGGCCAAGGTGGCTGACAAGGTTGCAGGATTCCTGAAATAAGATGGAGCTGGTGCCGTTACTCAAAAACTCCCTGCTGTTCTCAGGCCTGAATGACGCTGACCTGGCATCACTGGCAGCCATTACGGTGCGGCGCAATTTTGCCAAAGGGGAGACACTGTTTAGTGAAGGGGAAGAGGCAGCTGGCTTCTATCTGCTGGTGAGCGGTCATATTAAAATGTGCCGTGTTTCTTCTGATGGCCGGGAAAAGGTGCTGCATTTTGTCCGGCCAGGTGAAACCTTTGCGGAAGCTGCCTTTTTTGGCGATGGTCGTTATCCGGCTGAATCCCGTGCGATTGAAGCAGGTGAAGCACTGTTTTTACCCAAGCAAGGATTTATGAATCTGATGGAGAAAAATCCGCAGTTTGCGTTGAACCTGGTGATCTCTCTTTCTCTTTCATTGCGTCGTTTTGCCCGCCAGATAGAAGAACTGACCTTTGCCGATGTTGCTTCCCGGTTGGCATCGTTTCTGATCAAACGGGCTTCTGAACAGTCCACCAGCTACAATGGTATTACCTATCTGGAGCTGGGGATCAAAAAAGGGGAACTGGCAGCGCAATTGGGCACTGCCGGTGAAACCGTATCCCGTACCTTCCGTAAGCTGAAGGAAGAGGGGATTATTGAGCTGGATGGCCGTAAGGTAACGGTCCTGAACATGGAACGACTGCAACAGCTGGCTACCCGTCAGGCATGAAAGGATAGTACATGCTAATCGTCATGAATCATACTGCCACCCAGGCAGATATAGATAACGTCATTGCAACCGTCAGTGAGATGGGGTTCACCGCAGCCCCGATCCCTGGTGGAGAGCGGACCGCCATTGGTGTGCTGGGCAACAAAGGTTATGTGGATGATACCAAAATCCGCGACCTGTCCGGCGTACAGCAGGCGATTCATGTCTCCAAGCCGTACAAGCTGGTCTCCCGTGACTTCCACCCGGAGAACACCATTGTTGATGTGGCCGGAGTCAAGATTGGCGAAGGCCAACGTGCTGTCGTGGTTGGCGGTCCCTGTGCGGTTGAGTCAGAAGAGCAGATCCTGAAGACCGCCCGTTTTGTCAAACAGTGCGGAGCTGACCTGCTGCGGGGCGGTGCCTTCAAACCCCGTACCGGTCCTCACACCTTTCAGGGTCTGAGGGAAGAAGGGTTGAAACTGCTGGCCAAGGCACGGGAAGCAACCGGCCTGCCGATTGTGACCGAGGTGATGAGCCCGGATAATGTCGGGTTGGTGGCTGAGTATGCTGATCTGCTGCAGGTTGGGGCCCGTAACATGCAGAACTTTGACCTGCTGCGGGAGCTGGGCAAGATCAGAAAGCCGATCCTGCTGAAGCGAGGTATGAGCGCCACCATTGAAGAATTCCTGGCTGCTGCTGAATATATCCTGGCAGAAGGCAATGAGCAGGTTATTCTCTGTGAGCGGGGTATCCGTACCTTTGAAACCTCCACCCGCAACACCCTGGATCTTGCCATGGTACCGCTGGTAAAAGAGCTGACCCATCTGCCGGTGATGGTTGATCCCTCCCACGCCACCGGAAAGCGTAGCCTGGTCACCCCCATGTCCAAGGCTGCATTGGTGGCCGGTGCCCACGGGGTATTGGTGGAAGTTCACCCAGAGCCTGAAAAGGCCTTGTCCGATGGCCCTCAGTCCCTTACCTTTCCTGGCTTTGAGGCGTTGATGGCTGATTTGAAGCGTTTGCAGAACTACCTTGGTTCCTGTGCATAAAGCGCTTGAAAAAAATGTCTGCCGGGTCTAGGATAAAACCGTAATCAATTGCTCTCTGCTCTGCCCGTTGTACCTGTAGCGCCCGGGCGGAATACTTGTTGAAACGGGAATCGTTCCCTGCCGTGGTGTGCTGCCCTCAATACGTGGGAACTGCCTGAAGCGGCATACTGAGACCCATCTGTGGAGGAACTCGCCAGAGGACCTTTTAAGGTCAACGTCAGAGCGGAGAGACGAAACAACGAGAGGGGATGCGGATTTCAAGCATCCCCTCTCCAGTTTCCGGGAGGATGTACCCTGGCCAGAGGGATGTCGTCAGATCAGTATGTAGAAAAGACGTTTCTGTACCTGCTGCTCATTTCAATTGTGCTGCACGTGGCAGTCTTTGTAACGTGGTATTTATGGCCAAAAGAGCAACAACAGCAGATTTCAGAGCCAACCTTTATTGATCTCCAGGATGTGCCAGAGCTCAAGACCCCTCCAACCCCGCAGCAGGACCAGAAGGCGCGTCCATCAGACCAGCGTCGCCGTGTAGCCAAAGAAACCGCCCCCCGGCAGGTAACTCCAGGTATTCCTACTCCTCCCCGAACAGCTTCAACACGTCAATCCGCCAGGGTTAAGCCTTCAGCGGCCCCCGGACGTCCCGGTCCGGCAGGCCCGCCTGCCAAGCCATCGGAAGCGGGCAGTTCTGTTAATGAGCTGTTACGTCGTAAACCGCAACAACAGGCAGGCACAGGAGGGGGCGGAGGTACCAAACCCCAGCCCAATCTGGCCCCCAGTGCCAGTCGGATGGCCAAGCTGGAGGAGAGCTATCGTCGTCGTTTTGCCGATGATATTGATGATGGTTCAACCCGTATCGGACTCAATACCAATGATATTCAGTTTGGTTCTTTCCTGAAACGTTTTGAAACTGCGGTGTACGGGGTCTGGCGTTACCCGCAGGAGGCAGCACTTAAGGGGATTGAGGGAGTAACGCCGGTAAAGATTACCTTTAGCAAAAACGGTGAGATCAAGAAGGTTCAGTTACTGGAAAGTTCCGGTAGCCGAGTACTTGATGATGAGGTATTTAGAACACTGCGTCTGCTTGGACCGATGGGTAACTTTCCCAAAAACTACGACAAGGATGAGTTTCATCTGATTGCATTCTTCCAGTATGGTAATGCCCGCGGCAGGTTGCGGTAGCTTTTAGGCTCAGGGCTGTACAATCAGTCGTAACGGGCGTTGGCGTTGTGCATCTGCCGGAAAGAGGTAGATGCGTGTGCTAGCGTTGGTGTCTTTTTCAACATGTTCCTGCTGGTAGGAGAGGGCAAGGGCATCGATGATCTTCTGTGCTGTCTGACCTGCTGTTTCATCTCCCCTGATGTTTACCAATTCCACCTGATGTTCCTCCAGCAGGCGGCTGTAGGTATAGGCCTCGGCAACCTGAAGCCCGCAGGTTACCATAAGATCCAGTTGCCCATGGTTTACCGTGGCAACCGGTTTCAGGTCCAGCCCATTCAACAGTGATTCTGTCGGAACCGTGCGGGCCAAGGCAACGGCAATCCGTTCAGCCAGTTGGCAGGGATTGTCTCCCCGGTGGAGGATCAGTTCTGACTGCTCAGGAACAGGCTGTAGTAATGGAGTAAGGGCGATTTCAGGCTGCTTGATTGCAGGCTTTGCATCCACAACCGCTGGTTGTTTCTTTGTCGTAGCCTTGGCCTCACTCTTCTTTTTCCTGGGTGGGGCGGCCTTTTTGGGAGCAGCAGGCTGCGAAGGTTTTTTCAGCTCTTTCAGATCCAGATCAAAGCCGGGGGCAGCCCAGCTGATCTGTGCCAGAAGCAGCATCAGTACAGAACTGAATAGTGCTGCAGGTGCGAGTAGTCTGGTGTATATGCGGTGCCTCATAGCTAATCCTTGTTCCTTCAACAGCTTTCAGTTCAGATTGTCAAGAAATGCCCTGCTTTTCAGTGGGTGGCTACAGTGGCTGCTGATCTGGCGATCAAGCAGGCGGCCTGCTGCCTCCAACTCTGAATCAGAAAACCTGATTTTTCCAAAACTGCCGGTCTTCATACAATCAGAAAGCGGTTGCAGCAGTGTTGTGTCCAGCACCGGACGATAGCCCAGAATATTCAGGACATTTATTTCAAAGAATCTACGGTCTGCTGCTGATCCTGTTTGGGCAGCCAGATGATCAAACAGGGTGGATAGTAACCTGAACAGCCTGGGCAGGGGATGCCCTTCCGGGGTTAACGCCTCAACCAGTTCGCAAGCATACAGTGCCAGGGCCAGAGATTCAAGTTGTTCGCGCAGTTCCGGGTAACAGCTGCTCTGCTCAATCCGCTCAATCCTGCTTAAGCCATCTTCTTTCAGGGACAAGGTTACTTCAAGCCGGTTGGTCGGCTCCAGCTGTCCGCCAAACCGCTTGCGGCTGGCCCGTGCAGACTTGGCAAATCCCCGCAGACGGCCATGCTCCAGGGTGAAGAGTGAGACAATCCGGTCGCTCTCGCCGTAGTTAAGGGTTGAAAGGATAATGGCCTGACACTGCTCAGATTTCATGGTTAATGCGCTTCACTCCAGTTCTTACCGTAATTGATATCAACCTTAAGCGGTACTTTTAACGCAACTGCCTGTGACATCTCCCGGTTCACCAGCTCCCGCATCTGTTCCAGTTCTGTCTCCAGTACCTCAAAGACCAGTTCGTCATGCACCTGCATGATCAGACGGCTCTGCAGCCCTTCGGCACGGATGGCACGATCCACCCCCAGCATAGCCTGTTTAATGATATCTGCTGCTGAGCCCTGAATCGGGTAGTTAATGGCGTTGCGTTCCGCAAAGGAACGCAGGTTGCCATTGCTGCTGGTGATATCAGCAATCGGCAATTTACGTCCCAATACTGTTGTGACATATCCTGACTCTTTTGCGCTGGCGATGCAGGAATCAAGAAAGGCAATCGCACCGCTGTGGCGCTCTTTGTAGGCAGCAATAAACTTCTCAGCCACATTGCGGGCAACCCCCAGCTGCTTGGCCAGAGAAAACGCTCCCTGACCGTAGATGATGCCGAAGTTGATGGTCTTGGCCTGACGCCGCATCTCAGAGGTAACCATCTCCGGGAACAGGCCGAACACCTCGCTGGCAGTACGGGTATGAATATCCTCGTCCTGGCTGAAGGCATCGCAGAAGACCGGATCTTGCGAGAGGTGGGCCAGCACCCGCAGCTCGATCTGGGAATAGTCAGCTGCCAGGATACAGCTGCCTGCCGGGGCGATAAATGCCTCACGGATGCGGCGGCCTTCGTCCGTGCGGATCGGGATGTTCTGCAGGTTTGGCTCAGAAGATGAAAGACGTCCGGTGGCGGTTACCGCCTGATTATAGGAGGTATGGACACGGCCATGGCTGTCGGTCAGCTTGGCCAGTGCGTCGGTATAGGTTGACTTCAGTTTGGCCAGGCCACGGTAATCCAGCAGCAGTTTGGCAATCTCATGTTCCTCTGCCAGGCCGGTCAGCACCTCATTGTCAGTGGAACGGCCGGTCTTGCCCTTGGTCTTCTTGCCTGCCTGCAGGCCCAGCCGCTCAAACAGCACCTCTTCCAGCTGCTTGGGTGAGTTAAGATTAAACGGACCGTCTGCCAGTTCAATGATCCGTTTTTCCAGCTCCTGCATCCGCTGGCCAAAACCATGACCCAGTTCTGCCAGATAGCCCAGGTCCAGCAGCACGCCATGCTGTTCCATCCGGGTCATGATCTCCATCAGCGGCATCTCCAGCTCAAACAACAGCTTCTCCAGCCCTTGCTCTTTCAGCATTGGCAGCAGTTTTTCATGCAGCAGCCAGGTGGCATCAGCATCTTCGGCTGCGTAACGGGTGGCCTTTTCAATCTCCACCTCGCTGAAGCAGATCCGGTTCTTGCCGGAGCCGGTCACCTCATCGTAGGAGACCATCTTGTGATTCAGGTGCTCCTGCGCCAGGGCATCCAGACCATGGCCACCACGGGAAGGGTTCAGCAGGTAGGAACAGAGCATAGTGTCGCACCAGCTGCCCTGGACCTCCAAACCGGCAGTGGCCAGTATCTGCAGGTCAAACTTCAGGTTCTGGCCCACCTTGCGGATGGCCGGGTTGCCAAAGGCCGGACGCAGGCGATCCAGCACGGCCTCCCGTGGCAACTGATCCGGCATCCCCAGATAGCGATGCCCCATCGGAATATAGAACGCCTCATGTGCCTGCAGCGAGATGGAGATTCCCACCAGTTCTGCTGTGCGTGGGTCAAGGCCGGTGGTCTCAGTATCAAGGGCAAAGGCAGGGGCTGCTTCCAGGCGCTGGGCCAGCTTATCCAGGTCGTCCGGCGTCAGGATGCAATGGTACTGGTCAGTCTGCAGGGTGGCCTGGGCGGTCATCTCCTTGATCAGGGTGTGGAAGCCGTACAGCTTGAACAGCTCATTCAGCCGCTCGGTATCCGGCTCCTGTGCCAGCAGCTGATCCGGATGCAGCTCATAGGGTACATCCTTGATAATAGTGGCTAATACACGCGACAAACGGGCCTGCTCGCTAAACTCCCGCAGCTTTTCGCCAACCTTGCCCGGCACCTCGCTAGCCCGCTCCAGCAGGCTGTCCATGGAGCCAAACTGCTGGACCAGCTTGATGGCGGTCTTCTCGCCAATCCCCGGCACACCGGGGATATTGTCGGAGGTGTCACCGGCCAGCCCCAGAATGTCGATCACCCCGTCCGGTCCCACCCCAAAACGCTCATGCACCTGGGGGATGGCAGAGGTCACGTTCTTCATGGTGTCCAGCAGGGTGGTCTGCTCTGTTACAATCTGCATCAGATCCTTGTCGCCGGTCACCACCACCACCTTGCCGCCTTGTGCTTCCCAACGGGCAGCCAAGGTGCCGATCAGGTCGTCCGCCTCATACCCTTGCAACTCCACCACCGGGATGTTGAAGGCCCGCACCAGATCACGGATCGGCCCTACCTGTTGGCGCAGGTCATCGGGCATCTCGGCCCGGTTGGCCTTGTAGGCCGGATACAGCTCAGTACGGAAGGTGACCCGCCCCACATCAAACACCATGGCAACGTGGTGCGGCTGATAGTCTTTCAACAGCTTCAGCAGCATCTGGGTAAAGCCGTAGATGGCGTTGGTGGGAAAACCGCTGGGGGATGACAGCCGCTTGATGGCAAAGTAGGCCCGGTACAGGTAGGAGGAACCATCTATCAGATACAGCGTGTTATTCATGGGATATCGCCTTGGGATTGAATTGAAACTACTTTAACAGAACAGATGCCTCGCCTTGCGCAACAACCTGCACAGACAGACGATCATTCAGCACAGCCGCCTCGCCAAGGGAGAGTGCCTTCACTGTCCCGCTCAGCCTGACCCGCTCAGCAAGTTGCATTGAAGACAGGGTTGTGGATGCCTTGATACGTGCCTTTTCCAACTGTTCTACTATGGCACTGTCCAGTTTCTCTTTAATGGTGCTGCGGATCTTGCTGCTAAACAGCCAGCCACCGGCGCTGATCAGCCATCCGGCATGCCTGGTATCAAAATCAACCTCTTCAAAGGTCAGGCTGTTGGTCTGCGGGTTGTAGACCGGCTTGGCCAGCACGGTCAGTTCACCATCAAAGTCACCGGTACTGGTCAGGTTCACCATCAAACGGCCTTCTTCACCCTTCATGCTGAACTTCTTAATGGTGATCTTCTTGTCTTCGCCAAAGGTCTTGTCCAGCAAGACCGGATTCAGAGCCGTCACCAGATCCTCAAAAAAGATATCGGTGGCAAGCTGGATATTAAACTGTTTATCAAAGGTCGATACCTGCTGTACCGGCGGCAGGGGCCGTGCCGGAGTTGCAGCAGGCTTGGGCCCGACGGTTACTGCTGCGCCGGTGATAACACCAATCGACAGGCTGATCTGATTGTTCGTGGCCAGCAGCGGACTCATGACAATCTTTTCCGGTGTCAGTTTCAGCCAGGTGCTGAACTCCTTGCTGACCATGGACGGGTTAAAGGCGTTCTGCCAGAGGGGGGCAACCTTGGCCCGCAACTGGACCGCATCATTCACCTTGTTGTCTATAATCGGTGCCAGCAGCCGCTGTACCGGCTGGGTAATGCCTTCAACCATACTTTTCGGCTTCAGGGAGAGTGGCCCCAGCTTAAGGGTGTCAGCCAGATTGTCCGATAGGCCGGTATAGTACAGCTCTGTCTTCAGCCGCCAATCCGGGGTAACGTTCACCCTGGCCTTAAAGCGCAGCCCGGCCCGCAAGGGGTAGCTTTCATAGAAGCCATAGCTGAAGACCAACTGCACCGGCAGGGTCAGGTAGATGAAATTGTCACTGGCTGTTATTACCACCGGGCCGGTACGCTGCACCGTTACCGCTGTGCCCAACCCGCCTTGCCCCTTGTACAGCTGTTTGGGCAGTGATTGGTTTACGATGGCGGTGAGATCAGCTGCCGGGGCTTCTACGCTCAGGTTGATGGAAGAGGCTGGCACGGCTGCAGAGGCGGAAACGGTGCTGAACAGCAGCATTACAAATAGTATGAGATATCGGTACAAAATGGTACTGCCCTCCTTTGTGGTAACTACCGGGTGACGTCTGCGTTATTGATCTGTCTGTTTTAGCGGGATTCGGTATCCGGCACGATGTACTGTGCATAGTGCAGGTCTGTCTGTTGTTTATACCCTTTGCAGCAGGCTGCTGCAATCAGATCAAGGGCAGGGTCGGTAAAACCGTTCAAGAAGGCGTAACCGTTGTTATCTCGCAGGTGGTGCTGTGCATGGTGGCGCTTTGATAACAGCAGGCCTATCTTTGCCAGAAACGCGGTTACCGCTGAGGTTGAACTGTGGCAGAGGTAGTGGGAAACCTCGGCCACGGATGAGAGGATACCGATATAGACGAGTGTGTATAGCAGGGCTGGATTGATCACAAACGTGGCCTGCAGCACAGAGATCAACAGCAGATAGCCAACCAGCCAGACCTTTGATCCGGTTTCCGTAAAATAGACCACCAGCAGGTTGTGTTTTTTATACTGCGGGGTCTTGTGGTGCAGGTGGAAATTGGCAATCAGCGGTCCGTCAAGGGATGCATAACGGTCATTATTATCCATGTACATATGCACCAGACCGTTGATGAAGTCAGTCAGCAGGTAGGCGGCAACAATCGAGACAACCTGCCAGCCAAGACCGATTGATACCGGCCAGATCCGATAGAGCAGGTAGATCTGCAGGCTGATGTTTGTGGTCGAGACCAGCAGACCAAACACCCTGTACCTGCTTTGGGAACTGTACAACGCCATGGCAGCGTTAAACTGCTCTTGTTTGGTTGAGATCTCCAAGGTGTATGCTCCTGGTGTCTGGTAATGGGCATGGCTTGACCTGCCGGGCAGCTTCATCGCCCGGACACGGTCCAAGTCCAAGTTGAGGCAGATTATTTCAACGATTTATCTTATTTTTCGCTTTTCAATGTTTGACCCTTCAGGGGCCTTAGCGCTGATTAGTAAGTAGATCCCTCAACCCCTTATAACTATCAACAGCCTCGTCTAAAGCATGTCTAGGTACATGGTTGATTCGACCATGTATTAGTGAATTTCTTAAGTCATCGTTTCTGATTTTCGATAGAAACCGTTGCATCTTTTTAAGTTCGCCATTTGTTGCTAAGCGAATTTGTTTAAAAAACGATAATTGGGAAAAGAGTGGTGGTGGCATTGCCTTTCTAGGCGGCTCCATTCCATCAGAAGCCCCTTTGAACAGATCGCAGTCACTACAGAAAGACTTGCCATTCATAAGCAGATTATATTCATCAATTTTATTGTTCTCTTTCGCAACAATATAAACGTATTCTTGAATTAGGGATTCGCAAGCAGAATTTAGTAGATAAAATGCACCAGTTGTATTTTCATTTGATTGCTCAATTAGCGCTTCAGAAAATAGTTCTTCATGGATGTGAAGCTTAGATGAACTCAGCATTTCTTTCAGCAATTTAATGTCGCCTTCATCAAGTTCTTGCTTACTTAGAACGTCAACTAGCGAATCTCCACCAAATCCGAAGTTGATAGTGCTATGGAAACACTCATCATCACCATTAAATTGTGTTGTTGTTGATCTTCCGATATCTTGATGGGAAATAGTTTTTAAGCGAAACTCTTCACGTATCAGTTTAACTGTCAATAATATCTCATTCACGGCTTTTACACATATATTTAGGTTGTACGCCCCATCACTACTACTCAACGAAGGGCCATTCCAATAATTATCTGTACAGGTAAACCCTTCTACTCTAAGCTTTATGAAAGAAAAGTATCTATCTCCAATTATTGAAGTTATGTCATCATATTTTCGGCTCTCAATTACAATGCTTTTAACATTGCCAATTGTCGTAATGTCATATTCACCATCGGGTAATGGAAGTGCAAGCGGCAGTCGAAATTCTACGACATAGTATGGCGGCTTAGATTCAAATATGAGAGATGCCAATTTGAGAAGTTTTGAATTGACGTCCTGAAGCTTAGATTTATTCGGAACTTTTGATGTCCAGAATTTAAGCAGATCAATAGCTTTTTCAATGTCTAGCAGATTTCTTTCAGAGATGTAATATCGAAATAGGGTTGCCATTAAATTATGCTGCATAAGACAAGCATGATTGTGGTAGCCAATAGGTGGCTCCAAGTCAATGCAACTATTTACAATATTTAAATAGCGATCAAAGATCTTGTGAAATTCATTATATAATTTAACTTCCGATGCAGCATACAGTGAATAAGCCAGATTTAAAAATAGTGTACTAAACTCATTTTCCGTCCTCACATCGATAATTTGTAACTGTTTAAGCCCTACTTCGACTGCCTGAAAGTACTTTTTATCTTCCAAATAGACTCTGGCCTTGATTTCAAATTCGTCGTTCATTGGTTCCTCATGATTACACCCAACTCATTATTGACCGGTTCACGCGCGTGCGCGCGTGAACCGGTGATCCTCCCAAACGGAACATTTATCCGAGAGCAAATACGTTGGCTTTAATTATCCCGGTTAATCAGATTAACCACAACCTTTACAATCGTATCCTTTTCCTCTGGCCTGCTCTCGGCAATCAGCAGGGTCAGGGCAACCAGGGCGTTGTCTGCCAGGCGCTTACTGCCATCCGGGCGGTACAGAGCGCCGCAGCCCCCCAGGAAGTAGACGAACAGCGCCGCTGCAATCCGCTTGTTACCATCTGAAAAGGCGTGATTCTTGACCACAAAGTACAGCAGATTGGCAGCCTTTTCTTCTACACTGGGGTACAGCTCTTTACCACCAAAGGTCTGATAAATGGTGGCCAGGGCGCTCTTGAAGCCATCGTCCTTTTCCAACCCAAACAGCCCGCCAAACTCCCCCTTCATGGAGGCCACGATACTGATCGCTTCATCGTATGCAAGTACGTAGTCGGTGGCCAGGGTAGTGCCGCCAATTGCCAGGGTGCCGTGATCATAACGATCCAGCGTGGTCAGGGCATAGGCGTAATCAGTAATGACCGCCAACAGCCCTTTGGCCTCTTCAAGCCCGATCTCCTGGCGGGCTATGGTTTGCTCCAGCAGAGTGACGGTCTTGCGCAGATCATCCAGCTTTTCGTTCTGCTCTTGCAAGCGTTGCTGGTTGATGGTGTAGCCTTTAACAAGGTGATCCTTTAAAATCTGCGTTGCCCAGATACGGAAGCGGGTGCCTTGCTGTGACTTGACGCGATAGCCGACCGAGATGATAACATCTAGATTGTAAAAGCTAATTGGCTTGTCTGAATGTGCAATGTGCATATTTTGCACATTGCTTTCTTTGTCCAGCTCTCCCTCGCGGAAAATGCTGCCTACATGCTTGGTGATAACAGAACGATCTCTACCAAACAGAAGCGACATCTGTTCCTGTGTCAGCCAGACCGTTTCCTGATCCAGTTTTACCTCAAGCGCAGGTTTGCCATCAGCATCCTGATAGATGACGATTTCATTAAGGTTGTTGTTCATCATACTGTTTCCTGTTGTTCATCCTCTTCCCGCGTAAACATCAGAAAGGCCATGGCCGGGCGCTTGCTGCTCTCCCGCATGGCAAACTGCATGCCGTCAAAGTTCCATCCTTCAGCGACTTTCTCGTTTAACGCCTCTTCAATGGTCTCTTCCGTTACGTTTGAAAGTTCAACTACCTTGTACTGCAGCATGACCCACCTCCATTTGCGGCATAGTACCTGATCTTGCAAGTTGGTTACAATCGGGAAAGCAGCCTTGACAATCGCCAAATCAGTTGTATCTAAAACCATACGGGAATACAAACGGTTAGCCCGTAAAGGAGCGCCTATGAGTGGTGATTGCTGCGAACATACACTGCTGGCCGATGATCCCCGCCTGAAGCTGGTGGATCGGGCCATGAAGCGGTTGCAGTACCAGCCTGATGCCCTGATTGAGGTGTTGCATACGGCCCAGGAGGCGTTCGGCTATTTAAGCCGTGAGCTGCTGGGCCATGTTGCGGCCCAGTTGAAGCTGCCGGAAAGTCAGGTCTTTGGGGTGGCCACCTTCTACCATTTCTTTACCCTGCGTCCCAAGGGTGAGCATTCCTGTATCGTCTGCACCGGTACGGCCTGTTATGTCAAAGGGGCGGGTGAGATGCTGGGCAGGCTGGAGCAGGCGGCAGGGATCAAGGCAGGACAGACCACGGCTGATGGCAGACTGTCGCTGGGCACAGCCCGTTGTCTGGGCAACTGTTCCCTGGCGCCGATGATGACGCTGGATGATACGGTGCATGGCCCGGAGAGCCCGGATGGTGCGGTTGATAAGCTGAACAGTCTGCTGGAGGTACCTCATGAACAGGGTTGAACTGGCTGAACTGGCCGAGTCGATTACTGCACAACAGCAGTCCTGCCGTCTGCGGCTGCTGGTCTGTTGCGGCACTCCCTGTGTAGCGGCCGGTGCTGAGGCGGTGGTGGCTGCCCTGCGGGAAAAGCTGACTGAGTTGGGTAATCCGGCTGATCTGGAACTGGTGGGAACCGGCTGCCAGGGCCCTTGCAGCCGAGGCCCGTTGTTGACACTGCTGCGTCCTGGCCATCCAGAGCAGGTCTGGCAGAAGACCACCCCGGAGCTTGCAGTTTCAATCCTTGAAGCAGAGCTGCAGCAGACAGCTGTACCTGATGCAAACCTGCTGCCTGCAGACTGGCCGTTTTTCAGGTGCCAGACCAGACTGGTACTGGCTAACAGTGGCAGAATCGACCCTGAGAACCTTGAGCAGTACATTGCCCAGGGTGGCTATGACAGTCTGGCCCAGGTGCTGCATGAGATGACCCCGGATCAGGCCTGCGACAGCGTGGTGCAGAGCGGCCTGCGGGGCAGGGGTGGTGGCGGCTACCCCACTGGGCTTAAGTGGCAGTTGGTGCGTAAGGGCAGCGGCAGCCGCAAGTTTATCGTGGCCAATGGCGATGAAGGCGACCCCGGCGCCTATATGGATCGTTCACTGATGGAGTCTGATCCGCACCGGATTCTGGAGGGGATGGCCATTGCCGGGTATGCCATCGGAGCCGAGCAGGGCTATGTCTACGTGCGGGGCGAGTACCCGGTGGCTGCCCAGCGGCTGCGCAAGGCGATCAAGGATGCGGAGCGGGCCGGGCTGTTGGGCAGCCGGGTGCTGGATTCCAGCTTCAGCTTCAGGATTGATATTCGGATCGGGGCCGGTGCCTTTGTCTGCGGCGAAGAGACCGCGCTGCTGGCTTCGATCATGGGCAGGCGCGGCCAGCCCCGTATTCGTCCCCCCTATCCGGCCGAGGCAGGGTTGTGGGGCTGTCCCACCCTGATCAACAATGTCGAGACCTTCGGTAATATCCCTTCCATCTTCAGCATCGGCCCTCAGGCCTTTAACGCCATCGGCAACGGCAAGAGCCGGGGCACCAAGGTCTTTGCCCTGTGCGGAGAGGTGGTCAACAACGGTCTGATTGAGGTGCCGATGGGGATTCCGCTGCGGGAGATTGTGTTTGAGATCGGCGGTGGTCTGGCAAATGGCGCCGCTTTCAAGGCAGCCCAGACCGGCGGCCCCAGTGGTGGCTGTATCCCGGCTGAAAAACTGGATACGCCGGTGGATTATGAGAACCTGCAGGCGCTGGGTTCGATCATGGGTTCCGGCGGCCTGATTGTGATGGGGGAGCAGAGCTGCATGGTGGATGTGGCCCGTTTCTTCATGGAGTTCTGTCTGGATGAGAGTTGCGGCAAGTGCGTGCCCTGCCGCACCGGCACGGTGGAGATCTATCGCCTGCTCTCACGGATCTGCAACGGCAGCGCTTCTCAACGGGATTTGCAGAATCTGGAGCAGCTCTGCCAGATGGTGAAGGATACCTCGCTCTGCGGCCTGGGAGCAGCGGCACCCAACCCGGTGTTGTCTACCCTGCGCTGGTTCAGGGCTGAATATGAGGCACATGTGAGCGAGCGACGCTGTCCGGCCGGGGTCTGCAGCATGGATGAACTGCCGTTGCACCTGCTGGGTGAACAGCTGCTGCAGCGGATCAGCGCACTGCGCTGTGACGGGGAGGGATACTGATGCCGGCCATAACCCTGACCATCAACAACGACCTGATCTCTGCCCGTCAGGGCCAGACCCTGCTTGAAGTGGCTCGTGAGCACGGGATTGAGATTCCTACCCTCTGTCATCTGGATGGACTTGAGGCGATGGGGGGCTGCCGTCTCTGTCTGGTGGAGCTGCAGGGGACTCCTCGTCCGGTTCCCTCATGCGTTACCAAGGCGGCTGAAGGGATGGTGGTGATCACCCACAGCGACAAGCTTTTGGAGTACCGCAAGATGCTGGTGGAACTGCTGTTGGCGGAGAGAACCCACACCTGTTCCATCTGTGTGCAGAACAACAACTGCGAACTGCAGACCCTGGCTGCCAAACTGGGGATCGACCATGTCCGTTTTGATTACCTGCACCAGCAGTTACCGATGGATGCCAGCCGGGAGCGGTTTGCCCTGGATCATAATCGTTGTGTGCTCTGTTTACGCTGCGTGCGGGTCTGTGATGCCGTGGAAGGGGCCCATACCTGGGATGTGCGGGGCAGGGGATCAACCAGCCGGATTGTGGCTGATCTGGATCGTCCCTGGGGAACCAGCACCAGTTGCACTGACTGCGGCAAATGTGTCCAGCTCTGCCCCACCGGTGCCCTGTTCAAGAAAGGGGCTACCGTTGGTGAGATGCGCAAGGAACGCAGCTTCCTGAACCGGATTCTGGAACGGCGGCGGCTGGCAGCCCAAGGGGGTACGCCATGAGCCGGTTGCGTCTGGCAACAGCCTGGCTGGGGGGCTGCTCCGGCTGCCATATGAGCTTTCTGGACCTGGGGGAACAGTTGATTGAGATCTCTGATGCAATCGAACTGGTCTATGGTCCGCTGGTGGATGCCAAGGAGTTTCCGGAAGGTGTGGATGTGGCCCTGATCGAAGGTGCTGTGGCCAATTTTGAGAACCTTGAACTACTGCAGCAGATTCGTAAACGATCAAAACTACTGATCAGTTTTGGTGACTGCGCCATTACCGGCAATGTAACCAGTTTACGCAACTTCTTCAGTGTGGATGACCTGCTGACAGCGGTCTACCATGCCGGTCCCGGCAGCGCACCACGTAGCGATGAAGCGGATCAGGTGCTGCCGGAACTGCTGCCTCGGGTGCTGCCGCTGCATCAGGTGGTGGAGGTGGATGCCTACATCCCCGGCTGCCCTCCTGATCCTGAGCGGATATTGGCAGCGTTGACCGCCCTGTTGAAGGGGGAAACGGTGGAGTTGAGTGAAGAACAGAGGAGCTTTGGGTAAGCCTATGTCCAAGACCATTACCATAGCGCCGGTTACCCGGATCGAGGGCCACGCCAAGATCACCATCCAGCTGAATGATGCTGGTGAGGTGGCCGATGCCCGTTTTCACGTCACTGAGTTTCGTGGCTTTGAGAAGTTTTGTCTGGGGCGCAGCTACCGCGAGATGCCCTCCATTACCGAGCGGATCTGCGGCATCTGCCCGGTCAGCCATGCCCTGGCCTCGGCCAAGGCCGGTGATATGCTCAAAGGGGTTAACATACCACCAACTGCCGAGAAACTGCGGCGTCTGATGCATTATGCCCAGCTGGTACAGAGTCACGCCTTGAGTTTTTTCCTGCTCTCCGGCCCGGACCTGCTGTTGGGGATGGAGAGCGATCCGGCCAAGCGCAACCTGATCGGCCTGATCGAGGCGAAACCAGAGCTGGCCAGGGAAGGGATCAGGCTACGGCAATTCGGTCAGGAAGTAATCAAGCTTTTAGGTGATCGGGCCGTGCATCCGGCCTGGGCGGTATCAGGCGGTGTGCGGGAGCCGCTATCAGCAGACAAGCGGGACTGGATTGCAGCCCGGCTGCCTGAGGCCCTGGAAACAGCAAAAAAAGCTCTAGCCCTTGGCTATGACGCCCTGCAGCGCCTGTCTGAAGAAGCTGACTGTTACGGCAGCTTCCCCAGCCTGTTTCTGGGGCTGGTCTCGGCAGATGGCGGTCTGGAACAGTATGATGGCAAACTGCGGCTGATTGATGCTGAGGGCAGAAATCTTGAGGGGGATCTTGATCCATCCCGTTATGCCGAGTTTATCGGTGAGGCAGAGCAGAGCTGGAGCTACCTGAAATTCCCCTATTACAAGCCACGTGGTCATGAAGGTGATGCCGGCATGTATCGGGTTGGCCCGCTGGCCCGTCTGAATGTGGCTGATTATGCCGGAACACCCCTGGCAGAGCAGGATCTGGCCCGTTTCCGCCAGTTCAGGGAAGGGGGCGGTCCGGTGCTGGGCAGCTTCTACTATCACCAGGCCCGTTTGATCGAACTGCTCTACTGCTTAGAGCGGATCGGCGAGCTGCTGAATGATCCGCAACTGCTGGATAGCCATGTGCGCAGCCATGCCCGCACCAACAACCGGATCGGGATCGGTGTTGTGGAGGCGCCCCGGGGGGTACTGTTCCATGAATACCATGTGGATGATGACGGGCTGCTCAAGTATGTCAACCTGATCATCGCCACCGGTCAGAATAACCTGGCCATGAACCGTACCGTACTACAGATTGCACAGAAATATCTCACCGGCAGCAGGCTGGATGAAGGTCTGCTGAATCGGGTGGAGCATGGCATCCGTTGCTATGATCCCTGTCTTTCCTGCTCTACCCATGCCGTGGGTAGAATGCCGATGCAGCTGGAACTGTACAGCCCGGATGGCCGACTTATCCAACGTCTGGAGCGTTCTTCGCACCCACCTTGACAGGGGAAAAATGAGTGCTAATCTTTTGGTCAGAAGAAAAGCTCAACGTCACAAACAAAAGGAGAAATGTCATGGCACTCGTCAAGTACAACCCGCTACGTGAACTGCGCAGTATGCAGGACCAGATGGATCGTCTGCTGAACCTCTCCTGGGGCAATAACGAATATTCCGGTGAGGATATCAAGGAAGGGATCTGGCAGCCTGCAGTGGATATCTATGAGACTGCCGAATCCATTGTGATCAAGGCAGAGCTGCCTGACCTGGATCAAAAGGACATTGATGTCAAAATCGAAGATGGCCTCTTGACCATCAAGGGTGAGCGCAAGCATGAGAGCGAAGTCAAGAAGGAGAACTACCATCGGATTGAGCGCTACTTTGGTTCATTCCAGCGCAGCTTCAAGCTGCCCACTACGGTGGATCAGGAAAAGGTGGCAGCAGCCTGTGACAAAGGGGTGCTGACAGTGACCCTGCCCAAAAAAGAAGAGGTCAAGCCGAAGCAGATTAATGTTGAAGTGAAGTAATATTTAGTTTTAGTCGTCAGAAGATATAGAAAGGGCCGGGGAAAATCCCCGGCCCTTTCTGCGTTTAACTGAATGTTGATCAAAAATCAGGCAGACTTCTTGCTTTCCTCTGGTTTAACCGTTTCTTTAGCAGGTTCTGCAGCAGCATGTTCAGGTTCTGCTGCCTGTTTATTTTTGATAAGTTGCTCAACTTCTTCTTTGCGGGCCTCTTCCTGTACATTGCGCTGGAAGTCTTCAGAGGCCTTTTTGAACTCGGCCAGTCCTTTGCCCAGGGATTTTGCCAGATCAGGCAATTTGTTGGGGCCGATCACGATCAACGCGATCACCATGATGACAATCAATTCCGGCATGCCTATTCCAAACATGGTGTGTTCTCCTTGATGGTTTGCGGGTAGCTTCTGACCCATTAAAGCGTTATTCATTGCTGCAAGGCAACAAAAAAATGTGTTGTTAGTCTTGTGGCTGCAATGTACAAATGTGCATAAAAAATAATCATGTGTGTATAAAAAACAGTCAGGAGTGCTGTGGTGTCGCTGCTTCGTCCCCTTCAAATAGCCGGTTTAACGCTACGCCATAATCTGCTGCTTGCCCCGTTGGCAGGCATTACCAATCATGTTTTCAGGCTGATCTGCAGACAGCAGGGGGCCAGTCTGGCCTTTACTGAAATGGTCAGTGTTAACGGCATGGTTCGTGAAGGTGAAAAAACGTTATCCCTGCTGGCAAGTTCTCCTGAAGATCGCCCTCTGGGGGCGCAACTGTTTGGAAATGATCCTGGGCTTTTGGCTCAAGCCGCCAGTATGATTAAGGATAACGCCGATCTTATTGATATCAATATGGGCTGTCCGGTGCGCAAGGTGGTTGGTACCGGCGCCGGGTCTGCCTTGCTGCAGGATACGGCGCGGATAGCAGACATTATCAGATCAGTACGCAAGGCAACAAAACTGCCGTTAACAATCAAGATCCGTAGTGGCTGGCAGTGTGGTGATGATACCTGGCAAGAAGTGGGGCGGATTGCCGAGGCAGAAGGCTGTGACGCTATTACCCTGCATCCCCGTAGTCGGGCGCAGATGTTTGATGGACAGGCTAACTGGCAGCATATTGCACAGTTAAAGCAGTTGGTAACGATACCGGTAATCGGCAGTGGTGATCTGTTTACCCCGCAGGATTGCCAGAGAATGCTGGCTGAGACCGGATGTGACGGGCTGATGGTGGCGCGGGGGGCGTTGGGGAATCCGTGGATTTTCCACCAGACCTGTGAGCTGCTGGAGGGGAAGCCAATAACAGCGGTGAGTTGTGCTGACCGGATGGCAATGGCTGAACAGCACCTTGCCCTGTATTGTGACTATGCCGGTGCATCAGTTGCGGTGCGGGAGATGAAGAAGCATCTGGGCTGGTATATTCATGGTGTACCGGGGGCTGCAGCCCTGCGCAGGACCGTCAACACGGCCCATGATACCGATCAACTGCTGGCAATAATCAGACAGATCAGAGAAACAGGAGCCTGAAATACGGTGTATAGTGACCTGAGTGGATACGCCCTTACGGTGCTTGACAGTGTGGGGGACGGGGTGATCGTCATCGACGGCGAAGGGGTAGTGACGCTGATGAACCCGGCTGCCGAGGAGATGACCGGCCGCTCCCGGCGTCAGGTCGTTCGGTCATGTTTTGCTGAGTCATTTAAGACTGATCCGATCCTGGTTGATATGGTTGAGCGAACTTCAGCAAGCGGTATTTCGTTGTCTGATCAGGACAATGTCGTTCTTAACTCTTCCGGACGGGTTATTCCGGCCAATGCCACCACTTTTCCCCTGATGAGATCGAATGGCGAGACAATCGGTGTTATCTTGACCCTGCGTGATCTAACTTCAATCCGTGAACTGGAGGCCGCTGTCAGGCAGGCCGACCGACTTGCCACCTTAGGTACCCTGGCTGCCGGTCTGGCCCATGAGGTTAAAAATCCGCTGGGAGGAATCAAAGGGGCTGCCCAACTGCTGGAACGGGAGCTTGATACCGATAGCGACCTGCTGGAATATCCCAGGGTGATGATAAAAGAGGCAGAGCGGATTGACCGGATTATCCGCCAGCTGCTGGACCTTGCCTCGCCCCGTGGCCCACGCTACACCCCGGTTAACCTGCATATGGTGCTGGGTGATATCATCCTGCTGCAGCGTGAGGCGGCCGGGGAACGTGATGTAACCATCTCCACCGGATTTGATCCCAGTATCCCGCCGATCATGGCTGATGAAGCCCAGCTGACCCAGGTCTTTCTGAACCTGATCCGCAATGCCATTGAGGCGATGTCGGAAGGGGGGCGGGTAACGGTATCCAGTCGGGTGCTGGCTGAATATCATCTGGCCCGTAATGAGAACCGTTCACGGATGGTTGCAGTGGAAGTGGCTGACACCGGTCCCGGGATATCGGAAGAAAATCTTGCCAAGGTGGGCACGCCGTTTTTCAGTACCAAGGATAACGGTACCGGGCTGGGGCTGGCCATCTGTCAGAAAATTGTAGCGGAACATCGGGGTATGCTCAAAATAGACTCAAAACCGGGACAGGGGACCAAAATCAGTGTGTTGCTGCCGCTGATTCAGTCACCCGCGAAAGGATAAACAGCATGGGACTGCATCGGATACTGGTGGCTGATGATGAAGAGAGCATGCGCTGGGTACTTTCCAAGGCGTTACGTAAAAAAGGGTACTCGGTAGATCTGGCTGCAGATGGTAATCAGGCCCTGCGTCAGGTGCGGGAACAGTCCTATGATCTGGTGATTGTGGATATCAAGATGCCCGGCATGTCCGGTCTTGAGTTTCTGGACAAGGCACGGGAGCTGCGGCCGGACCTGCTGGTGGTGGTTATGACCGCCGAGGCCAGCATGAAGAATGCGGTTGAGGCGATGAAGCGCGGTGCCTATGATTACATCACCAAGCCGTTTGATCTTGAGGTAATCGACGCGATTATTGAAAAGGTCAGCCGGGCGCGGGATGTCAGTAATCAGGTCACCCTGCTGAAGCAGGAACTGAAGGACCGCTATCAGGTAGAAAAGAACATCATCGGTAACTCGACCGCCATGCGGGAGGTCTACAAGACCATCGGCAAGGTGGCTGGCAGTGATATCACCGTGCTGATTCAGGGGGAGTCCGGTACCGGTAAAGAGCTGATCGCCCGGGCGATTCACTTCAACTCAACCCGTCTGGGTAAGCCGTTTGTGGCGATCAACTGTGCTGCAATCCCCAAGGATCTGCTGGAGAGTGAGCTGTTCGGTAGCGAGCGGGGGGCCTTTACCGGGGCTACCGAGCGCAAGACCGGCAAGTTTGAACAGGCGAACCATGGCACCATCTTTCTGGATGAGATCGGTGACATGCCGCTTGACCTGCAAGCCAAGATCCTGCGGGTACTGCAGGAACAGGAGATCACCCGGATCGGCGGTTCTCAGAACCTGAATGTTGATGTACGGGTGGTGGCAGCCACCAACCAGGAACTGCAGGAGCGGGTGCGTAACCGCGAATTCCGTGAAGATCTTTACTACCGCCTGAATGTGGTGCCGATCAACCTTGCTCCGTTGCGTGAGCGCAGTGAGGATATTCCTGCCCTGGTGGAGTACTTTCTGGAGCGGGCCTGTGCAGAACTTGAGATACCCACCAAACAGTGTGCCCCAGAAGCGATGGAGCTGCTGTGCAGCTACGCATGGCCCGGTAACGTGCGGGAACTGGAAAACACCATTAAACGCGGTGTTATTCTCTCCAGCGATCCATTATTGACCATCGCTGACTTTGCCGGCCTGACCAACCGTCAGGAGACCATCCATGCCATTCCACAGGAACAATCACTGGAATCGCTGGTTGAAGGCAAGCTACGCAGCTCCATGAACGGCATTGAAAAGCTGGATAAAGGGGATATCTATGATCGGGTGCTGGAGCAGGTGGAACGGCCTTTGATCCGGTATGTGCTTGAAAAGACCAGAGGTAATCAGGTCCGTGCGGCGGATGTGCTGGGGATTAACCGGAATACACTGCGTAAGAAGATCAGTGAGTTAGGGATATCGATCAAGAAGGATTGATTAAAAGGGCACCGGAAAGGGTGCCCTTTTTGTTGATTTAGTGCGTGATATACAGCCATGTGTAGTTTTCAGTTTTAGGGTTGACCAAGGTGTCAATTAAAGCATAATCTCCAGCACTATTTCATATTCTCCATGCTCGTTTTGCGAAGCGACTTCCCAAGCAGGTTTTGCACTATTTTTTTACTTTGTCAGAGAGGATGTATATGTCTGTTTTTAAGATGATTCTTTCATTTGCTCCATGGATAGCTTTCTTGATTATATCCGGCCCTACCATGTTCAGGCTGAAGCTTGGCATTATAGTGGCAGCTATTTTGGTTGTTGTGATGGGGGTTACCCGACTGCACAGAGGTGTTATCCTGTGGGCCGGCGTGCTATTTTTTGTCTATGCCCTTATCTCAGTGGTATGGTTGAACAATATGTGGACTGTCATGCATATGGGGATTCTGGCTAACGGAACCCTTGCTTTAGGAGCCTGGCTTACGGTGTTGCTCAAAAAACCGTTTACCCTGGATTACGCTAAAGAGCATACTGACCCGTCTTTGTGGGATTCACCGGTTTTTGTTAAGACTAATTATGTCATAACCAGTGCTTGGGGGGCTGTGTTCATTGTTGGTGTGTTGAATGCCTGGCTGAAGATGCAGTATTTGGGGGTTCCACACTGGGTATTTGAGGTAAGCCAGTACACCTGTATGTTGGGGGCGATGTTCTTTACCAACTGGTATACCGCATATGTGAAACGTCAGCGGCCGCAAAGTAGTGAGGCTACTGTTGAAGAAATTTGAAGATGTTTTAGAATACATGGAGTAACAGGTCACTGTGGTGTTCAATCACCGCCAGTGCAGGCAGGTCTGATTTGTAGGCGATGAACGGCACCCCGGCTGCCGCAGCAGCCTGCATATCCACCGCACTATCCCCCACAAACAGCGCTTCCTGCGGGGCAAGGCCGTAATGTTCCAACACCTTTAGTAACGGTTCAGGATGGGGTTTGGGGTTCTGTACCTTGCCGGCGGTCATGACGCAGCCAAAGAAACCTTCCAGACCAAAGTCTTCAATTATCATCTCCATGGAGGCTGCCCGATTGGTGCAGATCGCCAGTTCAACCTTCCCCTGCAGGGCGGTCAAGGTTTCCACCAGCCCTTCTTCCCGCCGCATGTACGGCATCAGTTCCTTGTAGCGGATGGTTTTGCCGATGGCGATCGCCTCTTCCTTCTGTGGGTCGTTACCGAAGAAATGCTCAATCACATCCAGGTAGGAAAAGGTGTGCAGTACCCGTTCTGATTCAGTGCAGAGCCGGTTAATCTCCGGCCTGCCCAGGCCGGCCATGATCCGGTTGTAGAAGATGTAGTTGGACTCGATTGAATCCAGGATAACTCCGTCGCAATCATAGATAACAGCCTTGTAACGTGCGATCATACCTTGTCCTCTTCCGGTTGCCGGGCCTTGGTCAGGTATTCTTCCCATTCCATCGGCAGCAGATACTTCTTACGGCTGTTGCATTCCTTGCAGGCCGGCACCACATTGTTCCGGCTGGCCTTGCCGCCACGGGTGACCGGTACGATATGGTCCATGGTCAGCTCATTCGGTACAAAACGGTTGCCGCACCAGTGGCAGATCCCCAGGGCCAGCCGGTTTTTCCACCAGCGACTGCGGCGCAGTTCACGGGATTTATCCCGCTCACGTCTGACCTCTTCCTCTGATACCTCAATAATAAACTCGCTCATGGTTACCCCAGTTCGGCAACAGTTGCGCCGTCCCGTCCTTCGTGAGGTTCTCCGCTACGGAAGGAGATGATCTGCGGGTGCCGCCCCAAAAACTCACGTACTGCTCGCTGCAGGGTGCCGGTGCCAATACCGTGGATGATCCTGATCTCTTTCTGTCCGGCCAGAACTGCCTGATCAATAAAACCTTCCAGTTCAATCAACGCCTCTTCCACCCGTTTGCCGATCAGGTTCAGTTCGTTGGCAGACTCTTCAGACTGAAGTTTCATCTTGATCTCAGGTGCGTTTTTACGTGGTTTGGAGCCTGCTGTGGTAGTGCCGATAATCAGGCCGTGCAGTGGTACTTCCATCTCAATGCTGCCTGCCCTGACCCGGACCTTATTGCGTGGCTGATCAACGCTGATGACCGTGGCTTCGCGCCCAAGAGAGCGCACCTGCACGATGCTGCCTGGCTGTAGCGCATCAGCGGATGGGGGCTGCTGTCCGGTCGGGGCAAAGCTGGCTTCCAGCTCTTCTGCTTTCTGCCTGAACTTCCCCTCTGTTTCCTTGCGGCGATCCTGCTTAAACTGCTCCAAAAGCTGATTCATTTCACGCCGGGCAGCGGTGATGGTGTCCCGTGCATCCGCCCGGGCCTTTTCAATGGTTTCCTGTCGCAGGCGGGCAAGATCAGCTTCTTGCTGCTTCAGCGTCATAGCCAGACTATCAAGCCGTTTCCGCTCCTGTTGTTGATCGGCAAGCTCATCTGTCAGTGCGTTACGTTTCTGGCGCAGCTCTTCAATGATATTTGAAAAGGCGGTGCCAGCATCCCCCAGCAGGGCTTTGGCGGTCTGCAGGACAGATTCAGGCAGGCCGTAACGCCGGGCAGTTTCCAGGGCATGGGACTGCCCCGGTTCGCCCATTACCAGGCGGTAGAGCGGGGTCCAGCTGGCACTGTCAAACTCCATGCCCGCATTTTGCATCCCACCCGTCTGCTGGACAAAGCCGACAATTTCGGTCAGGTGGGTGGTGGCCAGCACCACAGCGCCCCGTTGTTGCAGCTCCTGCAGGACAGCGCAGCCAATGGCAGCCCCCTGCAGCGGTTCGGTGCCGGTGCCCAGCTCATCCAGCAGTACCAGACTGCGGGAACCGGCCTGTTCCAGGATTTTGCTGATGGCAGCCACATGGGCAGAAAAGGTGGAGAGACTTTGTTCAATGGACTGTTCATCACCAATATCCACCAACAGGGCATCCAGCAGGGGAAGGGATGAGGATGGTGAGGCTGGCACCGGCATGCCGGACAAGGCCATGGCAGTGATCAGGCCCACGGTTTTTAAGGCGATGGTCTTGCCGCCAGCGTTGGGTCCGCTGATAACTAACACCTGAGCACTGGAAAGCTCCAGGTCCAGCGGTACAATCGGTGTGGCATCCTGCTGCTCTGCCCGCATTACCATCAACAGCGGATGACGTGCTGAAAGCAGTCGCAGCCCACCGTTGTGGTTCAGTTCAGGCACTGCCATGTTGAGCTGCTCAGCAAAGCGGGCGATGCAGTCCAGACGATCAAGCTCTACCAGGGCGGTAAAGCAGGCGGCGATACGGTCTGCATCCTCCCTGATCCAGGCTGAGAGTTGACGTAGGATGCGGATCTCCTCTGCCTTTTCTTCGGCAGACAGGTTTTCCAGCTCATTCACAAACGGGATGATCTCCAATGGTTCCATAAAGGCGGTCTCGCCGGATGAGGAGACATCATGTACCACACCCGGCACCATCCCCTTGGAATCCATCCGCACCGGGATGACCCAGCGGCCGGAACGAATCGTGATAAAGTCATCCTGCAGGAAAATGGCGGTTTCATGCTTGCGGACAAACTCTTCCAGCTTGCGGCGTACCCGTGCAGCCAGGACCCGTTTGGCCTTGCGGATCTCGGCCAGCTCACGGGAGGCAGAGTCCAAAATGGTGCCTTCGTCATCCAGTGTGGCAGAGAGCGGTTCAAGGATATCGCTGAAGGCTACCGGAAACGGTTCCAAAAGCCGCAGGGCAGGGATGTCATCCCGTGGTGCAAGCTGTTTGTGAAGTTCTGCCAGCGATCCCAGCACCGGTATGAACTCCAGCAGGCCAAAGGGGGAGAGGATCGCCCCGTCAGGTCTCACCTGATCCAGCAGAGTGCGGATATCGCTGAAACGGCTGATCCGCAGGCTGATCCGCTGACGTAGCAGGGCGCGGATCTCTTCGATCCGTTGCCAGGTAAGGGTGATGGCTGCAGCAGACTGCAGGGGAGCAATGGCCATGATGGCTGCAGTGCTGGCATCGCTGCGGGCGTGTCCTGCAACCACCTGCAGGACTTTGTTGAATTCAAGGCGACAAAGGGTTGTGTGAGATATCATGGGGTGTCGGTATTCTGTAGTTTGTTGGTTGAACGGCGGTTTCTGCGGCTTTTCTGCTTTCGGATTCTGGAAGCCTCTTCATCTTCAACCGTGGGCAGGCCGCGACTGCGGGCGATTTTTTCCAACAGTTCCCGCCGTGCCAGAAAGCGGTTCAGGGACTGGCTTCGTTCACGTCCGCAACGGGCTTCAATACCGGTGGGAAGGTGGCGAACCTGGGCTGCGCTGGAGGTTTTGTTAAGATGTTGCCCACCCCGGCCAGAGGAGCGGACAAAGCGTTCTTCAATTTCCTCTTCCCGGATAGCCAACTCTGCCATCCGGTTCAGCAAGGCCTGTTGTTTCTGGGGGCTGACGGCGAAGGTCGGGCTGGTGGCCATTAGCCCATGCCTGCCTGCCAGTTGTAGGCTTTCATCTGGGCATCCATAACCGTGCTGTAGGGGATAGACAGGGCGCCCAATAACTCTGACGCCTTGACAAAGTCAACCTGTTCCAGGGCCTCAGCCAGGGCAAGCAGGTTGCCGTAGATCCCTTCCCGACTTACGAGGGCTTGTTGCACATCCTCCGAAAGGTTCAGCTCTTCGGCAATCTGCCCCATGGGGATATCATACAGTGATTCAAGCAGAGATAGGATGCCGGTCATAAAGGCCTGGTCTGCTGCCTCACGGTTACCCCGCAGCCGTGGGCAGGCGGTTGCCATCTGTTCCATGAAGCCACCCCGCACCGCGGCCATATCCACTAGCGGGTTTTCCATGGCATGGCTGTCATCGGTGGCAAACAGAGCCAGTTGCACCCAACGTTTGATCTGGGCCCTGCCCAGCATACTGATGGCATGGCGTACGGTCTGGATCTTCTGGAGACCGACAAAGGAGACGGAGTTGACCAGCAAGAGCAGTTTGTAGGTCAGGCCCGGACTGCTGCGGAAGGTCTTTTCAACCTCCTCCATCTCGGCATCGTCCATTAACTGACGCATCAGCTTTAAAAGTGCAGCGCCACCTTCATCAATCTTCTTTTTTTCAATGACTGCAGGTTTGGCAAAATAGTAGCCCTGAAAATAATCAAAGCCCAGATCAAGGCATTTAAGAAACTCTTCTTTTGACTCCACTTTTTCTGCCAACAGCTTGAACTGATAATTGCGATAGCACTCAATGGTGCCACCTATGGTGTCAATCGGGGTCGCCATTAAGTCTACTTTGACAATGTCAATGATCTGATACAGCTCTTCGTAGATCGGGTCATAGTCGTGGTCGTCCAGGGCCAGCACAAAACCGGCCTCCTTCAGCTCACGGCAGCGCTCGATCAGTGTCGGGGTTACCTCAAGGGTTTCAAGCAACTCCAGAACGATCATATCCTTTGGCAGCAGCTCCAGGGAGTCACTCATCAGAATATCCAGCTCAAGATTGATGAACCCCAGATGCTTGCCCAGAATCTGCTTGATGCCAAAGCCTGCCAGGGTGTTCAGGATGACGCTGGCAGTGGCCTGGGAGGCATCGCTGACATTGGCCTCAGTCAGGGACTGTGCGGAGCGGAAAAGCAGCTCGTAGGCGCAGATCTGCTCGTCACGGTTCAGGATCGGTTGGCGTCCGATCAGGTATTTTTGTTCTGATTGCTCCATAGATGTCGGGTATCCTGCCTGATATGTGGGCATAGTTACTTGATGAAAGGAGTTGAGTATACGCTATCTGTGCTTCAAGTGCAATCGGCACCGTTTATGGAAGATCTGCCCCTGAGTTATTGCTGAATAGGCCATTGCGTGGTATAGGGTGAATACGACTGAAATTTACATTTGCAGTAAAGGAAGAACGTGGCAAAGGCTTCATTTCTACAGCGCTTTTGGGTAACCTTTTCGATTAATGTGGTTGGCATCTACGCCTCGCTGTTGAATCGTATGAAAATCAAGGGAGAACAGCATATTCCCGATGCAGGTGGGGTGCTGCTGGCCTCGAATCACATCTCTGCCTATGAAACTATTTTTCTCCCTTGGGCCGCTTTACGCAGGCATCCGCTTCAGATGCTCTGGGCACCGGCCAAAGAAGAGCTGTTTCGCAAGCCGTTTCAGCGGTTTATCTATTCATCATGGGGAGCCTTCCCGGTCCGGCGGGGCAGGGATGTCAAGGCCGGCAAGGTTCTGAATGATTTACTGGCTGATCAGAAGGTGATGCTCTTTCCTGAGGGTACCCGCCACAAAGATGGCAGATTGGGGCAGGGTAACCGTGGAGTCGGCAAATTGATCTTTGATACCAGGCCAACGGTTGTTCCTACGGCTCTGATTGGCCTGAACCATTGGACTTTTCCCAGTCTGGGGGCCAAAGGGGCGATTGTTTTTGGGCCACAGATCGGCTTTGATGACCTGTTTGCGCTTGAGGATTGCAAAGAGACCCATCAGCTGATTGTTGAACGGGTGATGGACGGGATCGCAGAACTGTTAAAGCAGGAAGGGGCCTATGTCGGACGCGTTGAAAAGTAAGGCCCTGGCGGATGTCGAAATTTTCTGTGACGGTGCCTGCAGTGGTAACCCCGGTCCCGGAGGTTACGGTACTATCCTACGCTGCCGTGGTAAGGAAAAAGAGCTGTCCGGTGCTGCAGGGGAAACCACCAACAACCGGATGGAACTGACGGCAGCACTTGAGGGGTTACGGCAGTTGACCCGCCCCTGTCGGGTGACCATCACCACTGATTCCCAGTATCTGGTAAAGGGGATGACCGAGTGGCTGTCCGGCTGGCAACGCAACGGCTGGAAGAACAGCAAGAAAGAACCGGTGTTGAACCGTGATCTCTGGGAGGCGCTGGTTGAGGCTGGCAAGCTTCATCAGATTACCTGGCAGTGGGTGCGCGGTCATGCCGGACATGCCGAAAACGAACGTTGTGATTGCCTGGCCAGAGAAGCGATCATTGCCATGAAAAATCAGAATTAGTCTGATCAGAAAATACACTGTGTCATTACCCACCGAGAGGGTGCCATGAAGGATATTGAAGCAGAAGTTGGCGTTAAAGACATTATTGGATTTTACATCAAGATCAATGACAGTGCCCGGGCCAAGAAAGATATGGCCAAGCTCTCGGCCAAGGACAAGGCAACTGCCTTTTCACTGATTATTGAATCCAATGCCGGTCGTGAGTTCAAGATCGAGATAGCCCGTTATTTTGTTAACGATCTTGATGCCCATATCCGCCGCAAGGCAGAACTGCTGCTGGAGGCGTTGATCCCGGGCTGGGTGGCTGATCCGGCTGCTAGTATCCTGCAGGTATTACGCTCTGCTGAACACAAGGGGCCGGCCAGGCGTAACGCTGCGGTTCGCTTTCTGTTCGGTATTGTTGATGCGGATTCGTTGCGGATTACCCTGACCAGCCTGCTTTCCAGTCGCAACCGATCTCATATTGTCGAAATTATTGACATCCTTGAACAGTACGTCGATGCCTCTGAAGATGAGCCGGAGCAGGTCAAGATCTTTAATGCCTGTCTTGATATCGTGCTTTCCGATGAAATTGAAATGCCGGTCAAGCACCATGCCACTAACCTGTTGTCGGTCTTCTTTAAGAAAGTATCTACCACTGCACTGGGTGCCCATCTTAAGGCAAAATATATTGAGAAGCAGGTTGAGAAGGGGGAGAGTGTCTATCGCTTCCTCTGCAGTGGTACCTGTGGTCTGACTGCCAGCTACCTTGAGGATCTGCTGCGTCCGTTGCAGGAGGGGGGCAAGGTTTACCAACTCAAGATCCTGACCTACTTTACCTTTCTGCTGGATAAAACCTGGAACGAGGATGAGGTTGACAACCATATTGATACCTGGCCGGAGAGCTGGGAACCGGAAGAGATTACCAAGATGGATAAGGTCAAGCGCTTCCGTTCCAGCATCCTGAAGCAGGTGGAAGAACTGTGGGAGTTTGCTGCCGATGATGAGGTCAAAGATGGCATCATGGCGGTGGTGTACAGTGGGCATCCGGTGAAGCAGGATCTGCTGTCAACGGTTAGAAGTAAGCTGACCGGTGGCGGGCTTTCAGAGCTGGCCACGGATAAGATCGCCCGTATTCTGTTGAGTTTTCTGAAAAGCTATCAGCATGATGAACTGAAGCCCCAGGCTGCCAATCTGCTGCTGTTTAATGTCCCCGGAGAGCGGCATCACCTGGCAGCGCTTCGTTTCCTGCGGGACTATATTGAGAAAAGTTCACTTAATCAGGCTGAACAGACCAGTCTGGCAACGGCACTGCTGCAGTTTGCAGACGCCGCAACCGGCAGTGAAGAGCGTTCAATTGCCTGGTTACTGGTATTTTTGCTGAACCCATGTACACTGATCGAAGCAGAGCAGCATAAGCAGGTGTTGACCACCTTGCGAACCATTATTGAGCAGGAAGTGGTTGCTGACTACTCTCGTACCTGTATGGTTGCGGCACTGGAGTGCTTTACAAAAGAGGCCAAGACAACCGAGAAACTGAAAAAGGCTGCGGCCTATCTGCTGTTCCGTCTGCAGAATCCCAATGAAAAACCGACCTGGGATAAAATCGAGAAGAATTAAAAGCAAAGGGGAGGCTGTATGCCAACTGCATTTGAAAACCTGGGGATCAGAAGCAAGCTGGTAATTGCGTTTCTGGTTGTTGCCGCCTTTGCCGGCCTCCTGGGGGCGGTCAGTATTGTCAATATCCAGAAGATGGAAAAGGCCGATACCTTCATGTATCAAGAGGTAGCAGTACCATTGGCTGGTCTGCGGGACATTACCCAGGCCTTTTTGCTAAACCGGGTCAGCACCCGTGCCTTGATCGGTGCTACCGACCCTGATGAACGTGAGGAAATTGCTGACAGCCTGAAGGAAAGTCTGGCTGCGCTGGAAGCCAAGACCGCCGCTTATGTCAAGAAGATGGATGGTGCTGAAGAAAAGGCGGCCTTTGCCGAGTTTAAAAGCTCTTTTGATACCTATGTACCACTGCTCAAGCAGATGATTGATCTCTCCTTGGCTGGCAAGAACGACGAAGCGCTGGCTATAGCCAGAGGTGATGCCGGTCGCCATGCAAATGCCATGCTGAAGGGGCTGGACAAGATGTCAGCGGTCAGCGTGAAGCATGCCAAGGAGACTGCTGCAAACAATGCCCGGCTTGCAAAAACAGCCTTAATATTTTCGCTGGTCATGTCTGTTGCGGCAGTTGCTGTGGCACTTGCCATTGGCATTTTTGTCTCCGGCAGGATCAGCACACCTTTGCAACAGTTACAGCTACGTTTCCAAAAGGTTGCCGAAGGTGATCTGACCGTGACGGTTGACGCCCATTGTTGTGATGAAATGGGTAATCTGGCTCGTTCTTTTGCCGCGATGGTGCAGCAGTTGCGGGATCTGATTGCCCAGGTGAATGCAACAGCAGGGTCTGTTACCGCTGCAACCAGAGAACTGAATGGCACTTCAACCGAGATTGCCGGCGGTGCTGAAGTTGCAGCAGCGCAGACCATCAGCGTTGCTACTGCCAGTGAAGAGATGGCAGCCACCAGCCATGACATTGCCCACAGTTGCCAGATTGCTGTGGAAGGTTCCCAACGGGCAAATCAGGCTGCCCAAACCGGTTCTGATGTGGTACGTCAGACCGTTGAGGGGATGCGCAGAATAGCCTCCCGTGTTCAGGATACGGCCCGTACCGTTGATTTGCTGGGAGAACGATCTGACCAGATCGGTGCGATTGTTGCCACCATTGAAGATATTGCTGACCAGACCAACCTGTTGGCGCTGAATGCTGCCATTGAGGCTGCCCGGGCCGGTGAGATGGGGCGTGGTTTTGCGGTGGTTGCTGATGAGGTGCGGGCACTGGCTGAACGGACTACCAAGGCCACCCGCGAGATCGGTGAGATGATCAAGGCGATCCAGTCGGAGACCAAGAGTGCAGTAAACGCGATGAATGAAGGGGTGCGGGAGGTTGAGGCCGGTACCCATGATGCCGAGCGTTCCGGTGCAGCCCTGGAGCAGATTCTGGCAGAGATTGATGCGGTTGCTGATCAGGTCAGGCAGATTTCCACGGCAGCTGAAGAACAAAGTGCCACCACCGGTGAGATTACCGATAATATCCACCGTATGACTCAGATCATTCAGGACACCGCCCGTGGTTCCCACGAAACTGCAGATGCGGCGTCAAACCTGTCGGGAATGGCTGAAGGGTTGCAAGGGGCAGTTTCACGTTTCAGGCTGCAGTAAACCCAGAAAAAGCAGTTGAAACACAGAGACACAGAGGTCACAGAGATAAAATCTATGAGTTAAAAGCTTGAGACAGTTTTTTGATTCACCCGGAAGGTACGTCGTATTTTGTTTTTAAGTCTTTGACTTCTCTGTGCTCTCTGTGCCTCTGTGTTGATAAACTACCGGTTTTAGGTTCAATCGTTTTGTGGTTCATCTGTCTCGTTGTTCGCTAACCTGGCAGTAATAAAGACGTTCAGGTCATGTTCCGATAACGGTTTACTCAGGTAGTAGCCCTGCATTTCATCACAGCCCCTGTCTTCCAGGAAGATCAGCTGTTCCCGCGTTTCAACCCCTTCCGCAATCACCTTCAGTTTCAGGGAGTGCCCCATGGCGATGATTGCCTCGGTAATGGCGGCATCATCAGGGTCACTCAGAATGTCATTAATAAATGACTTGTCAATCTTAAGCCGGTCCAGCGGGAAATGCTTCAGATAGGCCAGTGAAGAGTAGCCGGTACCGAAATCGTCAATGGCCAGGTAAATCCCCATACTTTTCAAAAGTTGCAATTTTTGTAGTGCCTGTTGCTCGTTTGAGATCAGCAGGCTTTCAGTCAGTTCCAGTTCCAGAAGTTCAGGTGCCAGCCCACTGTCACTTAATGCAGCAGAAACCATATCGACAAAATCAGGCTCACTGAATTGGCGGCCTGATACGTTGATCGCTATCCGCAAAGGGGCCGGGCCGCTTTTTTGCCATTCAGCGCATTGCATACAGGCGGTACGCAGTACCCATTCACCCAGCTTGATGATGAAGCCACTATCCTCTGCCAGCGGAATGAAACGGTCCGGCGGGATCAGCCCAAGCTCTGGATGACGCCAGCGCAGCAGTGCTTCCACCGCAATTACCGTATCATTCTTCAGGTCCAGCTGTGGCTGGTAGTGCAGATAGAAATCACTGTTTGCAAGCCCCTGGGGCATACTGTTGTCCAGACGCAGCATTTCGGCAGCCTGGGCGTTCATTTCCCGTGCATAGAAGCGGAAACAGTTTTTACCACTGCGCTTAGCGTCATACATGGCTGTTTCAGCGTTTTTCTGCAGGGTCTCTGCATCACTGCCATCCTGCGGGCAGATGGCGATGCCGATACTGCCGCTCAGGTTTACCTGCTGTCCTGCCGGATTAAACGGATCAGTCAGGCTGGCCAGGATCCGGTAGGACATGGTGACTGCCTCGTGACGGCTTTCACGGCCCGGCAGAATGAAGGAAAATACATCACCACCAAAGCGGCATAGCGTGTCATTGGGGTGCAGCAATTTGCGTAGCCGTTCGGCAACCATGATTAACAGGCGGTCTCCGGTTTCATGGCCCAGGGTGTCATTGATCAGCTTAAAGCGGTCAATGCCAAAGAAGAGTACCACCGTCAGTTCACGGTCGTTGCGTTCCTTCTGTGCTGTTGCCAGGAAGAGGCGATCAGCAAAGAGAGAACGGTTGGGCAGGCCGGTCAGCAGGTCATGCAGCACCATATGTGAGACCTGGTCGGCCAGCTGTTTCCGTTCCGTAATGTCAGATCGGCTGCCCCGGTTTCCAAGAAAACTGCCGTTTTCATCAATAATCGGTCGGCAGTTGTGGCGCACCCAGCGGGTGCTGCCTCCCTTGGTGATGATGCGGAATTCGATTTCTTCGTGGTTACAGTTACTGGCACTGCCACTTTCGATGATCATCTGGTCAACCATCGGGCGATCCGCCGGGTGGATCATCTCTTCCATCAGGGACGGTTGAGCAAACAGCTCTTCCCGGCTGTAACCGGTTACTTCAAGGCAGGCCGGAGAGATGAACTCAAAACTGCCGTCCGGGCGGCGCCAGTAAGTGAAATCATTGGTAAATTCAGTGACTATCCGATAGCGCTGCTCGCTGTTGCGCAGCGCCACGGTGCTCTGGTCAATCTCTTCCACCATGCTGTTGAATGCGCCGGTCAGATTGCCGATTTCACCGTTAACCGGCAGATGGATAAAACGTGCGTTCCCTGTTTTCTCCGGCAGTGTGGCAACATGAGAGGCCAGTTGGGCCAGGGGACGGGTCAACTGGCGCATCATCACCAGTACCAGTACAAAAGCGATTACCATGCCTGCCAGGGTGGCAACGACAAACCAGTAGCGGGCAGTACGCGCCTGGGCATACACTTCTTCTTCCGGGTAGCTGGCAGCCAGGATCCAGTCCACGGATTTTAGGTGCTGCATTGAAGCGATCAGTATCTGGTTGCGCATACCCACATGGCGACCGGTTGAGGTCCCATCCCGCAGAGCTTTTTCAGTAAGTGGACCAGCACCTTGTGAAACAGGCTGCAGAATTCTGCTGTTTTCTGCGTGCAGCAGAACCTGCCCGCTACTGGAAATGAGGCGGAGTATTCCACTTTTACCAAGTTTTATAGTGACATAGCGGGATAAGGGATTTTTTTCATACAGGTTGAAACTTCCGGTCATTACCGCGACAATATGCCCGTCTGGTCCCGTAACCGGCGCAGTAAATACTATAGTGGCGCTTCCCTTGGTGTGACCATGTACTGTTGGATCACTGATAACCGGCTTTCCCTGTTGGAGGGTCTGTGTAAAATATAGCTGATTAGTAATTGATTCTGATCTGTTGTGATGATGGTGGTCTGATGTGGCGATCAGGTGACCATCAGTTCCATACAGATGGAGATGGTTTTTGAAAAAGCGGCGCAGTCCGGTACGGCTGGCAAGATATTCCTGTGCAGCACGGGGAGTGTGTAATGCACTATCCGGAATTGATTGCGCATTAATCAGCAATGCCTCTTTAATATTGGTCAGCGTAGCATCAACATCGCTAGTAAGGTAGCGGACAATATCGGACTGCTGCGCCGTAAGGGTCTGCTCATATTCACGCTCAAAAAAAGTCAGCGTAGCTAGAGCGGTTACCAGCATCAGCACCAGGATCAGGGCCGTTACTGCCAGGGTCATTCTGGCCCGTAATGAGGGGTGCAGAAAGCTCATCGGTGTTTATATCCCGCCCATACAGAGGTACTTTATTTCACAGAACTCCTCGATGCCGTACTTGGAACCTTCTCTGCCGATACCTGATTCCTTGACCCCGCCAAAGGGGGCGATCTCGGTGGAGACCAGGCCGGTGTTGATCCCCACCATGCCGTACTCCAGCGCCTCTGCCACTCGCCAGACCCGGCCAATGTCACGGGTGTAGAAATAGGAGGCC